>Ga0209006_10000097_pt1 | contig 94824 bp, 78 predicted proteins | sample JacPin_JW_Ref_O2_FD_188567 | JGI IMG/M metagenome (GOLD analysis project Ga0209006, IMG submission 188567) | Forest soil microbial communities from Algoma, Ontario, Canada - Jack Pine, Ontario site 1_JW_Ref_O2 (SPAdes) (version 2) | ecosystem: Environmental > Terrestrial > Soil > Boreal... | reverse complement strand
GATTTTGGATGGAGAGATCGTGGCGTGGGAGTATCCGGCGGACCTGGCGAAGACGAAGGAGATAGTGGATGAACTGGCATCTGTTGCTAGTGAGGAAGGAGCGACGGAACTTGGCCGGGCGCGGCCGTTCGCTGTCTTGCAGCAGCGGTTGGGGCGGAAGAAAGTGAGCGAGCGAATGTTGCGGGAAGTTCCGGTGGCGTATTTGGTGTTCGATGTTTTGTACGCGGACGGGGAGTTGGTAATTGATCATCCGCTGCGGGAGCGGGCGGGGATGCTGGACCAGTTGTTGGCAGAAGAAGAGAAGAACATCCACCACAGAGGCACAGAGACACAGAGAAAATCGAAATCTGGCAAACAATCCCGTTTGGTTTTTGGAACAGAGAAAGAAATACCACCGACCGCCGTGATTCGTGCCCCGGTTTTTCGTGCTTCATCGAGCGACGAACTGGAGAAACTTTTTGCAGCGGCGCAGGCGCGAGGCAATGAAGGACTGATGATCAAAGACCTGGGCTCACCGTACACGCCGGGCAAGCGCGGGAAGTCCTGGCTGAAGATGAAGCGCGAACTGGCCACGCTGGATGTGGTCGTCACGGCGGTCGAGTTCGGACACGGCAAGCGCATCGGCGTGCTCAGCGACTACACGTTTGCGGTGTGGAACGGAGATCGGCTGGTGAACATCGGCAAGGCTTACTCGGGATTGACCGACGTTGAGATTGCCGAGATGACGAAGTGGTTTCTGGAGCACACGATTGAAGATCAGGGATTCCGGCGGGTGGTCGAACCGAAGATTGTGCTGGAAGTGGCTTTCAACAACATGATGGAATCGGAGCGGCATGAAAGCGGTTATGCGTTGCGCTTTCCGCGAATTGTGCGGCTTCGACCCGACAAATCGGCGACAGATGCCGATACGATCGAGCGCGCGCGAGAGATTTTCGAGAAGCAGAGCCGTACGAGCTGATCGGACTATTGACATTGGTTTGTCCGGTGCTAGCCTGTAAGACATGGAAGTACCTCTAAGTCCCGATTTGCAGGAGAAGATAAGACGCCTTGCCGCTCAACAAGGCCGCGCCAGCGAAAATCTCGTGATCGAGGCGGTAGAGCGCATGGTGAATTACGATGAGTGGTTCCTTCGTGAAGTGGAGGAGGGACTGGCCGCGGCTGACCGAGGTGAACTAGTCGACCACGCCGAGGTTAGAAAGTTGATCGATGATCGGTACCCTGGCTGATGAGCGTTCGCTGGACGGAACCCGCGCTCCGCGATTTCACTCACATATGCGATTACACTCAGGAACACGGCGGTGCCGGGGCTGCTCGTCGTGTCGCTCTTGCCATCCACCAGCGCCTCGATTCGCTGCCTCAGTTCCCGAGCAGGGCAGAAGGGGGCGGAAGCGGGGCACTCGTGAGTTAATTTTCAGCGGGTTGCCATATCTTGCGGTCTATCGTCTCCGTGAGCAAACCGTAGAAATACTGCGCATTCTTCATGGGGCGCAGGATTGGAAATCGAGTGCCGTGTGATGCTGTCCAATGCAATGGACAGATAATGTTATTTCACCAGCAGCAAAGGCTTAATCCCTAAATTCACCGTGTCGTTGCTGACTGGAGCTCTCTTCCCTGTAATGTCTTCGCTGATGATGTAGGCCGAATTTGGAGAGTAGGGCGCCGTGGTACAAACTTCATTGCTGCACGTCTGCGAAGTATCCCACACGATTTGCTTGAGCGGGGCAATCTGGCAGGTATAGATGTTTCCCGACACGGTGCAGGGCGACGGCGTCAGACCGGTGAGCCAGGTGAGAACTTCGTTGTAAGCAAGTCCGGCGGCGGTAGGACTTCCGTCGCTATTTTCAATGGTGCCGGAAAATACATCGCCCCACGTATACCAGGTTTGAAATTGTAGATTATTTGTCGCGGCCAGACCGGCCTGCAAAATTTCATAGTGCGTGATCCACGCGGCTTGCATGTCCGGATCGCTGACTCCGTCCGTTCCCCATCCACCTTCAGTGGTGATCATCGGTTTGCCCAGCATTCCATTTGTATCGGCGATCTGGCGGAAGGTGGTGATCATAGTCATGATGGGAGCATTGGTCGAGAGCGGACTTTCCGGCATAGGCACAGGAACGGGTTGGCCGCCGCCAGTCTGACTCGGGTAACCGTGGAAAGAAATAACGTCGGCGTAGTTATAGCCGCCAGCTTGCAGATAACTCGTCATGTAGGAAACGCCGCTTTTCCAGACGACCGAAGGCGTCGAAACCAGCGCATATGGATCCTGCTTGATGATGGGGTAGGCCGCCTGAGCGAGCGCGAGCATCTGGGCCGGAGTGCCGGTCCAGAACTTGGTATTGCTCATCTCGTTCCAGATTTCGTAATACTTGATATGGGGAGCGGTCTTGCCATTGTAGTGATTGACCACGGCGGTGATGAAGTCGACCCAATCCTGGATGTTGTCGGGCGGAGCGGTGCACGACAACGTCCCGTTTTTGTTATGGAAGCAGGTAGTCTGGTCGGCAACGGCCCATCCTGGGGTCCAACCCATGACCAGGTCCATCAGCGCGACTCCATTTGCATCCTTCGGAGCAATCTTGGCGAAGGCGTCGATGGATTTGAAGTTGTACGTTCCTCTGGATTGGCCCTCAATCGTCGTCCAAGCCACCGCTGGATGCGAAAGAACGCCGTAAGTCACTTTAGGCGGATCGATAGCGGTGGCGACGCCCATGCCAAAAAAAGTGGATGGAATCTGAGCCTGTACCGTAACCCCAGCGAGCAACAGAAGAAAACAACAAAACCCCGCAATTTTGCTCATACACTACCCCATCATTCAAAGTCGATTCTAAAAAGGCCCGGTACGCGACATACGCAAGAGAGATAACACGAAGGGCGGAAAAGTTGGCGCGCCTGGAACAAATAAGAGTCCGACTTCTTTTTTGAAATGCGACCCCATCGCATTTCTCTCCAAGGGGGGAGGGGATGAACACTTGCATCCTTTCATTACTATTCCCCGATAGTCAAGACAAGCTATTGCTTAATGCTCTAGGACTAACCCCTAAGAACTAGAAAGAGTCTGAACGACTTTTTTAGTGCTGATGGCTGTGCTGATGTTCTGGGCTCTCGATAACGGGTATTACACATCCATGAGCAACTTCACAAATGACGTGCTCGAACTGGATCGTCGTGTGGTCAATCTGGAAGTCATGATGCAGGCAGGCTTTCACGTCGCGCAGAATGCGTTCGCTGACCGAGGGCGGGATGTCGGCGATCGAGATGTGGCAGGAGAGCGCGTGAGTCTCCGAGCCGATGCTCCAGACGTGCAGATCGTGAACGTCGTTGACGCCGTCGATCGCACAGATGGCGGATGCGACACGTTCCAGCTTCAGACCGCGTGGCGTGCCTTCGAGCAGGATATTCAAAGTCTCACGCACGATGCCGTATCCCGACCACAGGATCAGCGTAGCGATCGCAAAGGAAAGCGCGGAGTCGATCCAGTAGTTTCCCGTCACCAGGATGGCCCAGCCGCCGGCGATAACCGCGGCAGTGGAGAGAGTGTCTCCCACTGCGTGGAGCAAAGCGCTGCGAATGTTGACGTCACCGCCCGAGCGGTAAAGCAACAGCGCGATCGCGCCATTCATCACCACGCCCAAGGCGGCGACCCACATCATCACCGCGGCCTGGACGTGCTCCGGGTGCTGCAGACGCCGGAAGGCCTCATAAAAAATGAAGAATGAAACGACGACGAGAGATCCCGCATTCACCAGCGCGGCCAAAACACCGGCGCGGTGATAGCCGTAAGTTTTGGTGGAACTGGCTGGGCGAGACTGAAAATAGACCGCGACCAGCGAAAGAAGCAGCGCAAGAAAATCGGAAAGATTGTGTCCGGCCTCGGACAGCAATGCCAGCGAGTGAGACCGGATGCCGGCAACGACGAGCAACGCGATGTAAGCCAGGGTGACGCCCAGCGAAATCTTGAGGACTCGCGTGGGGCTGCCCGCTCCATGAACGTGCGCATGCATGTATCCAGTGTAAGGGTGGGAGAAGCGGTCTTCAAGCGCTGTGCTCAAGTTTGGCCTGAGACCTGCCGATGGAGACCGCAGAGACGGATTGCGCTGATACCAGCCTCTCCCGGCCGACCGGTGGAACCATGGACGACATCGTTCAAGATTTTCTTATCGAGAGCGGCGAGAATTTGGACCGATTGGATCAGGAACTCGTGCAGTTGGAAACGCATCCATCTTCCAAGGAACTGCTCGCCAGTATTTTTCGAACGATCCACACAATCAAGGGAAGCTGCGGATTCCTGGGGTTTGCCCGTCTCGAAAAAGTGGCGCACTCGGGCGAGAACTTATTGTCGCGCCTGCGAGATGGAGATCTGAAGCTCACGGAGGAACTCACTGGTGGTTTGCTGGCTATGGTGGATGCAGTGCGGCGGATGCTGGCCGACATTCAAACTACCGGGGAAGATGGAGTCGAAGACCACTGCGAACTGCTCGAGCGCATGAAGGCTTTATCGCAGGTGCAACCGGAAGTGAAGATGCTGGTCAAACCAGGTATCGACTCTTCGGGGCAGATCGGCACTTCACTCCCTCTTGCGGACGGAAATCTACGCAGTACGGAGCCATCAGAACGAAATCAGATCGCCGAACGCCCGGTTGGGATGGTGACATCGGTATTGCCAACGGGCGAAAACGGCCAAGCTATGCCAGCATCAGGTGCAGTGCGCGAGCCGGAAGTGGTGACCGACCCTGTGCGCATCGGCGTCAACCTGCTGGACCGGCTTATGAATCTGGTCGGCGAACTGGTGCTGGCCCGCAATCAGCTGATGCAGTTTTCGTTGCGCTCGCCCGATGCCGGACTGCAAACGATTTCGCAGCGCATGAACCTGATCGCCGCGGAATTGCAGGAGCAGGTCATGAAGACCCGCATGCAGCCGATCAGCAACATCTGGAGCAAATTTCCCCGTACGGTGCGCGATCTGGCGCATAGTTGCGGCAAACAAGTGTGCCTCGAAATGGAAGGCCAGGATACGGAACTGGACCGCACCATCATCGAGGCTATCAAAGATCCGCTTACCCATCTGGTGCGCAATTCGGTGGATCACGGCTTCGAGGCTCCCGAAGCGCGGCAGCGGGCGGGCAAGGAAGCCGCGGGACGCCTCAGGTTGCGCGCCTACCACGAAGGCGGTCAGGTCAACATTGAGATCAGCGACGACGGTGCAGGACTGAACGCGGATCGCATTCGCAAAAAAGCCGTAGAGCGTAGTTTGATTGCGGCGGAACAGGCGGCGCGGCTGGCGGAGGGAGACGTCTTCAATCTGATTTTTCTGCCGGGATTTTCCACGGCGGAGAAAGTCACGAACGTGTCCGGCCGCGGCGTGGGTATGGATGTCGTCAAAACCAATGTGGAAAAAATCGGCGGCATGGTCGATGTGACTTCCAAGGCCGGGGTGGGCACGACGGTGCGCATCAAGCTTCCGCTGACCCTGGCCATCATTCCCGCACTGCTGGTGAGCTGCCGGGGCGAACGGTTCGCGATTCCGCAAGCGGGCCTGACGGAACTGGTGCGCCTGGAAGCCGACGAAGCGGCTAAAGGAATTGAAATGGTCCATGGCGTTCCGGTCTACCGGCTGCGCGGCCGTCTTTTGCCCCTCGTTTACTTGAGCAAGGAACTGCGACTGGATCCGCAGGGCACCGACTCTGAAGGCCGCGATGCCGCTATAAACATTGCTGTGCTGCAGGCCGACGACCGGCAATTTGGTCTGGTGGTGGATGAGATCAACGATTCCGAAGAAATCGTAGTCAAACCTTTGCGGCGGCAACTGAAGGCGGTGAAAGCCTTTGCCGGCTCGACCATCATGGGAGATGGAAGAGTGGCTTTGATTCTGGATGTGCTGGGGTTGGCCCAGCGAGCGAGTGTAATCACCGAAGCCCGGGAGCATGGGTTGGGCGAAAAGAGCGCGGCTTTGCGGGGGACGGCTCGCGCGAAGCGCCGCTACCTTTTGTTTAAGGGACCCCATGGATCGCGCATGGCTATGCCGCTCGATATTCTGACACGGTTGGAAGAGCTGCCGTCGGCTGACGTGGAAAAAGCCGGCAAGCAATGGGTCGCGCAATACCGGGGAGAAATCCTGCCACTCGTCAATCTCGATTTCGCTTTGGAAGAGCGCCGCCAGACGCGCCGGGAGGACTCGAAGCTGCGAGAGGACGAGTCGGACGCTCCATTGCAGGTGCTGGTGTGCGATCACGAAGGACGCAACGTGGGTCTGGTGGTGGAGCAGATACTGGACATCATCGAAGATGCCGCTGAGTTGAAATATCCCGCCAGCCGGCCCGGCATCCTGTACTCGACCGTGATAGACGAGCGGGTGACTGAACTCATCGACATTCCCGCCATTCTGCACGCTGCGGGCATCGGTTCGGCAGAAGTCGCAGCTCATTTCGCGAAATCCGCCGAGGCCCACTAAGTCATGCACCAGACTTCTCAGTTCTGCACGTTTTACCTCGATCAATTGCTGTTCGGCGTGGATCTGAAGGAGGTGCAGGAAGTGATCCGCGAGTTGCCCATGACGCCGGTACCTCTAGCGCCCGCCGTGGTCAGCGGCTTGATGAATCTGCGTGGCCAGCTGGTCACCGCTCTCGATTTGCGGCAGCGGTTGGAACTGGGACCCGGAGAGCCGGGAGTGCAGCCGATGAACGTCGTCGTCCGCAGCCCGGACGGAGCCGTCAGCCTCCTGGTCGATGAGATCGGAGACGTGGTGGAAGTCGAAGAGGCGACCTTCGAGCGTCCGCCGGAAACGCTGCAGGGCAAAGTGCGCAGCATGATCCTGGGAGTCCACAAATTAGATGCACGGTTGCTGCACGTGCTGGACGTTGAAAAGGCCTGCGAGGTCGGAGAAAACTTTGCGGCAGCCGCTTCTTCACAGTAAGGCAACCTACGTCCAAGCGTTGATTCTCTGTGCTGGTCCGCGTCTTGCTCCTAACACCATTTCAGCTAAAGAACCCCTGTTTTCATGCCGATGGGACTAGGGAAGGCAGTATGAAGTCTGCGGCTTTTGCGGTGGGCGGGAGCATTTTATGAAATTGCTCAGCAATTGGAACGTGGGGAGGAAGCTGGCTCTGGGATTCGGAATTGTCGAAGTTCTGCAGATCGTCCTGAGTATGTTCGCGATCGTTCAGCTCTCCAAGGTGGACCGGAACACGACCGAGATCGCGGCGAGCTGGCTGCCCAGCGTACGAACGATTGCCGAGCTCCGGTTCGACACTTCAGCGCTCCGGCGCGACACCTTGAGTTACGTAGTGGCCGGAGACGAAAGAGAACATTATGAGCAGAAGATGAATAAGGATGCCGATGCCATCGCTGGAGACGAGAAAGACTACGAGCCGCTGATTACGTCCGAAGAAGAACGCAATCTCTACCGGGGATTTCGCGACCAATGGGACAGATACATGAACACGCGCGAGCGCACATTGGAATTGGCGAAACAAAATAAAGATGCTGAGGCAATCAAGCTGCAACAGACAGAAGGCAGCCAGTTGTTCGACACGGCGGGAAAATATTTGAAGGACGATGTTGACCTGGGCAACAAAGGCGCGCTGGAGGCGGCGAGTCAGGCCGCGTTAGTCTCTTCTTACACCCGCTACTGGGTTCTCTCGCTGTCGATCGGAGCGCTTGGCTTTGGTTTTTCGGTTGCGACGAGCCTGGCGGGATCGATTTCCTCATCCGCGACCAAAATGCTGGCCATGATTCAGGAAGTCGCAGCCAAGAACCTGAGCATCGAGGACATGAAGATCGCCGGCGAGGATGAAATCGGCAGGACTGGCATGGCGTTGAATGCGATGAAAAATTCCCTGCATGAAGTCGTCCAGGGAATTGCCGACACGGCGCAGCGTGTAGCCACCGCCAGCGAGGGACTTTCCGCCGCGAGCCGGCAGATCACCACCACTTCCGAAGAGACGTCCGCCCAGGCTGGCGTGGTTTCACATGCCTCGCAGGAAGTGAATCAGAACTTGCAAAGCGTCTCGAGCGGTGCCGACGAAATGACCGTCACCATTCAGAGCATTGCGACCAGCGCGCATGAAGCGGCCACTGTGGCTAGCAATGCCGTACAGACCGCGCAGTCCGCGAACGCCACCATCGGCAAACTTGGGGAGTCCAGCGCCGAAATCGGAGAAGTCATCAAGGTCATTACTTCCATCGCTCAACAAACCAACCTGCTGGCTCTCAATGCCACGATAGAAGCGGCCCGTGCCGGAGAATCTGGCAAGGGTTTCGCCGTTGTCGCCAATGAAGTGAAGGAATTGGCCAAGCAGACGGCCAAGGCCACGGAAGACATCAGCCGCAAGATCACGGCTATTCAGACTGACACCAAAGGCGCGGTCGAGGCCATCGCCAGCATCACTGAAGTGATCAAACACGTGAACGACATTTCCGGCACGATTGCGACGGCGGTAGAACAACAGAGTGCAACCACCAACGAGATGACGCGCAATGTGACTGACGCAGCGAAAGGTTCCGGAGAGATCACGAACAGCGTTGCGGGCGTGGCTGAAGCGGCGCGGGGTACCTGGAACAGCGCGCAGGAATCTCAGAAAGCGGCGCACGAACTGGCCGAGATGGCAGTGCAACTGCAAAATCTAGTGGCTCAGTTCAAGATCGATCACCGCAAGGCTCACCAGCCTAATACCGCGTCGGCGCGTCCGCCGCATACCAGATCAGCCCACGCGGGGGCATGACAGGAGACGGCGCAGGAAGCCCGAGCCGATTGGCAGAACTCAAGAAAAAGCGCGTGCTCATCGTGGACGATGCGGTTGTCGTCCGCCGCACACTTTCAGACGCAATCGCGCGTGATCCCGCGCTCGAGGTAGCGGGGATTGCCAGCAACGGCCGCCTCGCGCTGGCCAAATTTCCTTCTCTGAAGCCCGACATCATCGTGCTCGACATTGAAATGCCCGAGATGGACGGACTGGAAACGGTGCGCCAACTGCGTAAGCTCGATAAGCAGGTTCCGATCATCATGTTCAGTACGCAAACCGAGCATGGCGCATCAGCTACATTGGAAGCAATTTCTTTGGGCGCCACCGATTATGTTGCCAAGCCCAGCCAAACAGATATGAAGGAAACGGTCCTCACAGTTTCGCAGGAGTTGATCCCGCGAATCCACGCGCTGTGCCAGATCCCGGGGCCAGCGATCGTATCTGCCTTGGCGCTTCCGCTAATGCGAGCGGATCAGGGCAAACCGCGTCTGCTGATGCCGCCGCAAATTATCGCAATCGGAGTTTCGACCGGAGGTCCGGATGCGCTGGCCTGCGTGATTCCGTCACTGCCGGCCGGGTTTCCGGTTCCAGTGGTTATTGCCCAGCATATGCCGCCGGTCTTTACTTCCATGCTGGCCGCACGGCTGTCGGCGAAATCGGCCCTTCCCGTGAGGGAATGCAAGTCCGGAGAGCAACTCAAGCCGGGCTGCGTTTTTCTCGCGCCCGGAGACTACCACATGGTTGTCAAAAGTGAGGATGGAGTCGTCCGACTGCACACACATCAAGGTCCAAAGGAGAACTTCTGCCGGCCTTCCGTTGATGTGTTGTTCCGTTCGGTGGCCCAGGTGTTTGGAGCAAGAGCATTGGCCGTGGTTCTGACGGGCATGGGCCATGATGGGTTGAAAGGATGTGAAGTCCTGCACGGCGCGGGAGCGAGGATCGTGGTGCAGGATGAAGCCAGCAGCGTGGTTTGGGGGATGCCCGGTTTTGTTGCTCGAGCCGGTTTGGCGGACAAAGTGTTGCCTCTGGATCAGATCGCCCCTGATATCCTGCGCTCCACCAACTGTAAGCCACTGGAGAATGAATTATCGCAAGCGGCTCGGATGGGCATCGCTCGGGCGGGCATTGCAAAGACTAGCGTTTAAGCAAGCTTCTGAAATAACGGCTGTCGTGGAAAGCGCTGGTTTTCTGCACGTACTCGAGAATCTTTACCATTCTTGCCCGGCCATCGCGGTTCAATTCTTTGAATTGCACGCCCATTCCGCATCCGGGCTCAATTCTCGCCACGACTCCATCCGCGGTCATACTTCCATCTTCGGTAGAAAAGCCAAGTTTGACGGTTGTGCCCGGCGTGAGGATGGCGCTGGTCTCGATATAACAGCCGCCGATGCTCAGGTCGACCAGGTTCCCGAACATGGGAACGCCGTCGTCATTGCAAAATTCAATGGTGACACGGCACTTCAAGCGGGGATGCAAGCGGCGATTCTTGTAGGAGAGCTGCTTCTGCTTTTCCATGTACATCCGACGGTCGGCCTCAGCCAGCAGATGCTCTGCATCGGCGCCATCCTGCGGGTAAATAGCTTGCCCGATGCTCAACGATAAAATCTGCTCGCCGCAAACCTCAAAGCCCGCTTGTTGTGCGAGTGTTCGCAACTGTTCGGCCTTCTTGCCCGCAACGGTGGGAGGAAGTCCCGGAGCGACGACCACAAATTCATCGCCTCCCATGCGGGCCACGTAATCGTATTCGCGGCACGTTTCTTTTAATGCCTGAGCAAACAGGCGCAACACACGGTTGCCTTCGAGATGGCCGAAACGGTCGTTGATCTGCTTGAACCCATCCAGGTCTGAAACCATTACCGTCAAGGTGGTGCTGTCGCGCTTGCAGCGCGCCAGTTCACGATCGAGCTGTAAAAACAACGAGCGTGCGTTGGGCAGGCCAGTCAGATAGTCGGTGACCGCGGAGTTTTCTGCCTGGGCAAACTTGAGGGCGTTCTCAATCGAAAGCGCCATCTTGCTGCTTACCGCCAGTACGATGCGCAAATGGTCGGAAGTAAAAGCGTCACGGTCGCCGCGGTAGAGCGCGAGAACGCCGATCACACCCGCCACGCCCTCCAGCGGCACTGCCAGCGCGGAACGCAGAGTGCTGAACTTAGTCGGGTCATTCAAATATCCAGGTTCCACTGACGGATTACCGTTGATGATCGGTTTCTTGTTTTGCGCGACCCATCCCGAAAGCCCCTGCCCGAACGGTATGCGCAGCGAAGAAAAGAGACGATAGTTGTCGCCGCTGACATATTCGGGCACCAGTTCGTCATCGCGCTGAATGTAGATTGCGATCGAATCATAGGGAACCATCGGCCTGAGCTTCACCGAGAATACGGAAAGGGTCTCACCCAGGCTGAGAGACGCGCCCAGGTCCTGGCTCAACTCGAAGAGCGACTGTGCTTCCTGTCGTGCGGCCGCGATGGAGGAAAGAAACGTCGCGTCCCTGATCTTGGAATCGTGGACCTTGGCATTCTCGAAACCCGCGTCGGGCGCATCGCCGCGCTCAATCTTAACTTCGGTGGAAAGAGGCGAACTCGCGCCATTGGCGGATTTGGCGATGGCCAGTTTCTCAAAGTGGTGGTGGCGTCTTTGTATAATTTCCACAACCTTGGGGTCAAAGGCTTTGCCCGACTCGGAGATAAGTTTCTCGATGACTTCGTGCATGGGCAACGCGCGACGGTATTGGCGGTCGGAAGCCAAAGCGTCGAGATAGTCCACGGCGGAAAGAATGCGCGCGCCGATGGGGATCTCCGCGCCTTTCAACCCGATCGGATAGCCGGTGCCGTCCCACTTCTCGTGGTGGGCGCGCACAATAGGAACGACAGGATACGGAAAGCGAACCCGCTCCAAAATCTCGGCGCCGACCAGAGTATGAATCTTCATCTTCTCGAATTCTTCCGGCGTCAGTCTGCCCGGCTTCGAGATAATGTGCTCGGGCACGGCGAGCTTTCCGATGTCGTGCAGTAGCGATGCCGCGTGCAGGGCTTCAAGATCCGGACCAACCAGGCCCAAATCCTTTGCCACTTCCAGAGCGTAAACGCTAACCCGCTGCAGATGATCGTGAGTAGTTTGATCTTTGGCTTCAATCGCCAGGGCAAGAGCCTCAATGGTTCGCAGATGGAGACTCGCCATTTCTTCGACGTGGCGCTTCTCGTCCTCAAGCTTGCCGAGGTAAAGACGGTAGGAGCGATAAATCAGGTAGACGGCTGGCACGAGAAGAAGTGACGTTTCCCAATTGAACCGATGATTAAACCAGGAGATCACACCAGCGATGCCGGCGCCGACCAGGTAGTAAGGGAACGACCAGAAGTAGCAGTCGACCAGAATTTTGTACAGCGGCCGCCCTTCCGTGAGCGATATCACGGCGGCAATTGCACCGGCGTTGGCGACGAAATAGACGATAGCTGCCAGACCCAGCAGAATCGGCGGGCTGCCGATCAACCGATTAGGCAACGCGCCATTGAAAACCAGGTATGCCAACGCGGTGGAAACCGCTCCCGCGCACACATTAAATGTGACCTGTATAGGCCGGAGACGCTCGGGGTAAAAGCCCTGGGCGATCATGGCGACAGCGCCGAGAATAAGAGTTTCTGAAAAGCTGAGATCCAGCACACCAACCAGGATGAACAGAAAATTCACGGACAACGTGCCGGTGATGCCGGGCAGGTTGACCTTCAATTTGGAAGCAAGAATGGCGATGCCCAAATAGCAGATAAACTCGGCGATATTTTTGCTTCTCTGGTGAATGCCGCCATACACCAAGGCTGCGGTTCCTGCCGCCACAATGAAACCGATAAGCGCTTGAGCGACAAAAGGCATGCCTCTCCACGAACCGGAGTGGTCGGGCAGACCCCTGGAAAAGCCGACGGCAGTAGTCATGCGGGAAATACCGCCAAACTGGCAGCAGTACTGTTCAATAAATATCAGCTAAGAGTCTTAGAAACAATAACTTAAACAGTGCGACACCAAACTTCAGTAACCCATTAAGTGTTTCTTTAGATTGGATGAAACGGGAAGGGGGCCTTATGAGAGCCGATAAGCCCTTTTGACCAGTCCGTAGGCAAGATCGTGCGCCACTTCCAGAGCCTCGTCTTTATCCAGGCGATGCTCCACGACCAGCTTTGCCAGGAATGCGCAGTCCATGCGGCGGGCCACATCGTGGCGTCCAGGAATGGAAAGAAAAGCCCGCGTGTCATCATTGAATCCTACCGTATTGTAGAACCCTGCGGTCTCGGTAACCTGCTCGCGGAAACGCATCATTCCTTCTGGACTGTCGTGAAACCACCATGGCGGCCCCAGACGCAGGCATGGATAATGCCCAGCCAGCGGCGCCAGTTCGCGGCTATAGGTCGATTCATCCAGAGTAAAGAGAATGATCGTAAGGCCGGGCTCATTGCCAAACCGGTTGAGCAGCGGGCGAAGGGCGTCCACATAATTCGTTGGCATGGGAATGTCGGCGCCCATGTCGCGGCCGTATTTCTCGTAGAGCTTGCGATTGTGATTGCGCGCGCTGCCGGGATGAATCTGCATGACTAGCCCGTCGTCCAGGCTCATTCGCGCCATCTCGGTCAGCATCTGTGCACGGAAAAACTCTTGCTGATGCGCATCGGAGTTGCCCGCCATCACGCGACTAAAGAGTTCCGCCGCTTCGGCCGCGGCAAAATCGGCAGTTCGCGCGGTGGGATGCCCGTGGTCAGTGGCAGTGCAGCCAAGATCGCGGAAGCGGATGCGCGTCTTGCGTAACGCCTCGAGATATCCCGCCCACGTTGACGTGTCTTCGCCAGTATTTTCGCCGAGCTGCGTAATGTTGTTGGCGAACCCCGCAAACTCGGGATTGATCACCGGGTCGGGACGGAAGGTTGGCAGTATCCTTGCCTTCCAGTTCGATTCGCGAATCGCCAGATGATCGGCCAGCGAATCGAGAGGCGAATCGGTCGTGGCCAGGATTTCCAAATTAAACCGTTCGTAAAGAGCACGTGGCAAAAACGCCGGCGTCTGCAGCTTCTCTGAGATCGTGTCGAAGTACAAATCGGCGGTCTTTTCGGAGAGCCGCCGCTCCATCCCAAAAAGTTCCTGGAAGGCAAAGTCCAGCCACAGGCGCGTCGGTGTTCCACGAAAAAGATAGTAGTGGCTGGCGAAGATACGCCACACTTTGCGCGGATCCTTCAGTTCCGGCTGCCCGATCTCCAACTCTTTAAGCGAGACGCCCTGGCTATACAACATTCGATAGATGTAATGGTCGGGCTGTACGAAGAGCTTGGTGGGATCGGGGAACGGCTCATTCTTCGCGAACCATACCGCCTGGGTATGACCGTGAGGGCTGACGATTGGCAAGCCTCTAACGCCCTCGTAAAGCGTTCGGGCAATCCTTCGCGTGTTGGATTCGGCGGGAAACAGATGGTCCGGATGGATCAGCATGACTCCGACTCTACCTTTTTCCTTCGCGTCAGCGATGCGAACTGACGACCAGCATACACGGGACAGTTGAGAGTACAGCTCTAGATGGCGCGGGTTGAACCCCGCATGACCAGATGAGTGGGAATAGTAAGATCAGAGCGGGGATCGCTCTGTCTATGAATCAGAGCGTCAAGAGCGGCGAATGCCATTACGGCAAGCTGTGTTCGCGACAGGATCACGGTCGTGAGCGGCGGTTGGGTCAGGTGAGCGAAGGAGATATCATCGAAGCCGATCAACGACAGATCTCCCGGCACTTTCAACCCAACCTCGTGTATCGCGCCCAGCGCGCCGATGGCCGTGAGGTCATTCGAGGCGATCACCGCCGTGGGCGGCTGCGGCAGTTTCAATAAACTTCGCATGGCCATGGCGCCGCCTTCAATCCGGTGATTGCCTTTTTCAATCAACATCGCGTCGAAGAGTCCGCGCGATTTCAATCCGGAAACAAATGCATCATGGCGAATGCGAGCGGACTCGAGATTCATGGGGCCAGTGATGAAGGCGATGCGCTTGTGATTCAGCGACGCCAAGTGCTGCACCGCTTCGCGGATGCCTTGCGCATAGTCGACTCGGATATTGGCGGAATAAGGGCCCGGCTTGCCCGTGTCCATGAACACGGTGGGAATATTTCTTCGCGTGAGTTCGACCATCAGAGCCGGGTCGCCTTCCGATGTCATGATAGCGACGCCTTCGACTTTTCGCTCGAGCATGCGGCGGATGCATCCGGCCATGCGTTTGGGGTTGTAATCGGTGTTGCCGATGATGACTTCTTTCCCGCGCTGTACAGCCTGATCCTCAAAACTTTTTACGAGGTCGGGGAAGAAGGGATTTGTAATATCGGAGATGATTAGACCCAATATCCGGCTTCGCCCGGACACAAGAGTACGCGCGTGGGTGTTGGGAAAGAAATTCAGTTCTTCGATTGCTTTGCGGACCTTCGCGGCGGTGGCGGGCTTTACTTTCTCGGAGTCATTGATCGTGCGGGAGACGGTCGCAGTTGAAACTTTAGCCCTTTTTGCGACCTCTTTTATGTTCATGCGAACCTGAGGGAAACGCCCAAGGGGAGGAGAAGCGCTATTGTACAACGATTTCGCGGCAAGAGGAGCGGACGCAGAGGCGCCGCCAAGACAGAATAAAATATCTGCCTTGAATGTAAGCGTTTACAGATATTCAATGATCGTAGATAATTCCGGACGACTGTCAGGCCAAACACGCAAGGGAGACTTATGGATCGGCGGGATTTCCTCAAGACCACTGGTACGTTGATCGCGGGAGCGACTCTGGTGCCATCGGCATTGGCGGGCTCTGCGGAAGAACCGGTCGCCGGGCGGCTTGTTCTTCCCATGAACCGGAACTGGCTTTTCAACCGCACAGTGGCGGAGGGGGCGCACGCGAAAGACTTCAACGAATCCGGCTATGAACGAATTGTTATTCCCCACACCAACGTTCGTCTGCCCTGGCACAGTTTCGACGAGAAGACTTACGAATTCGTTTCCAGCTACCGGCGTCATTTCAAGCTGCCCGCGGAAGCGCGCGGCCAGCATGTGTTTGTCGACTTTGAAGGAGCGATGACCGCCTCGACTGTTTGGATTAACGGTACGCGACTCGGAGAATACAAGGGCGGATATACGCCATTTTCGTTTGAGCTGACGCCGCATCTCGATCTTAACGGTGACAATGTGCTGGCGGTAGATCTGGATTCCAGCGAGCGTCCGGATATTCCGCCTTTCGGATATGAAATTGATTATTTGACATTTGGCGGAATTTATCGCGAAGTCTGGTTGCGCATTGTCCCAGGGACCTACATCGAGAACGTTTTTGCGAAGCCGAAAGATGTATTGAGCGAGCATCCCAGTGTGGATGTCGATTGTCACATTCAGCATCTGGATGCTTCTCGAGAACCGTTGCGGGTGGAAGCTGTGTTGCGCGATGGCGATCGGGTGGTGCAGAAAGGTTCGCAGAATATTCCGGCGTCGAGTGCCGCCGCCGAAGACAGTGTGCATACCGTTACTCTCGCGAATCTCAGTTCCATCAAACTCTGGGATCTGGTGCATCCAAATCTGTACAAAGTTGAAGTGTCGCTGTGGCGCGGGAGTCAGCAGGTAGATAGCGTCACGCGTGTTATCGGTTTCCGCGAAGCGCAATTCACCGACCACGGCTTCGAGCTCAATGGCAAGGTGATCAAGTTGCGCGGACTGGACCGGCATCAGACTTTTCCATTCGTGGGGCAGGCCATGCCGGGACGAGTACAGCGGCGCGATGCGCAAATCCTGCGAAACAAGTTGAAATGCAACATTGTACGAACGTCGCACTATCCTCAGTCGCGGCACTTTCTGGATGCGTGCGACGAGCTTGGACTGCTGGTGCTGGAGGAAATTCCTGGCTGGCAGCACATTGGCGACGAAGCTTGGAAGCAGATTTCGATCGACAGTGTGGGGCGCATGATTAAACGCGACTGGAACCATCCGTCAGTCATTCTTTGGGGAGTGAGGATTAACGAATCCAAAGACGATCACGACTTCTATACGCGGACCAATGCGCTGGCGCACAAGTTGGATCCCACGCGGCAAACCGGCGGCATTCGTTATTTTCAAGAATCCGAATTCCTGGAAGATGTCTTCACCATGAATGATTTCGGTTGGCCGCTGAAGCCGCCGAATCATCTGCGCTACCTGAATACTGAATTTGTCGGCCACACTTATCCGACGAAGACAATTGACCAGGTGGAACGTCTCACAGAGCACATGATTCGTCACGCGCGGGTTCACGATCAGCTAGCGTCCGATCCGCAATATGCCGGGGGCATCGCGTGGTGCGCTTTCGACTACAACACGCACGGCAACTTCGGATCGGGAGATCGCATTTGCTATCACGGCGTGACCGATATCTTTCGCGAGCCCAAGCCTGCCGCCGGCTTCTACAAGTCGCAATGCGATCCGGCCGAAGAGATCGTGCTTGAGCCGGCGTTTCACTGGGCGCGCGGCGACGCGTCCATCGGGTTCTCGCACGCCGTGGTCTGCTCCAACTGTGAGCACATCAAGTTCTTCATGGGAAATGAAATGGTGGCGGAAGCAGATCCTGATCGCAAACAGTTTGCGCATCTTCGCTATCCTCCCTTTGTAATAGATATTCCGGATCCCTGGCATAAATGGGGAGACCTGCGCCTTGAGGGATATATCGGGGGCAAGTTAGTCATCACCAAGCATTATTCGGGGAAGGGTATTGATCAGAAGTTTGCGCTTCTGCCCGACGATGCGATTCTCATTGCTGATGGAGCAGATGCGACGCGGGTGGTGCTGCGCGTGACCGATGAGTTCGACGCTATTCGCCCCTTTGCCAATGATGCGGTTAAGTTGGAGTTAGAAGGACCTGGGGAAATTATCGGGGACAATCCGTTCGCATTGATAGGCGGTACGGGAGCCGTGTGGATTCGGGCAAAGGAAGAAGCGGGCGAGGTAAAACTTACAGCGACTCATCCGCAATTGGGAAAGCAGCAAATTGAAATTATGATTGCGCGTGCTGCGCGGGAGATCGTTTAACTTATCCGAACGGTCGTTAGGGTTTGCGCGACTCGGAAGAAACAATGGCTCGCACTGCACCGGTGGAAATGCCTCCATCCACGAGCAACGTCTGCCCTGTTACATAGCGGCTTGATTCTGCAGCAAGAAAAACCACTGCGGCGTCGAGGTCGTCGGGCTGACCGGGGCGTTTCACAGGGATGCGGTCGCAGAGGTATTCCACCCACTCCTTGTTTTCGTAGAGCACTTTGTTTTGGTCGGTGCGAAACCAGCCTGGAGCCAGGCAATTGACCGTGATTCCATATTTGCCCCAGTCGTCGGCCAGACTCATGGTCATTTGGCGTATGCCGCCCCGGCTGGCTCCGTAGGGGGCCAGACCGGCGTAGCCCGCAACGCTAGTGACGGATCCGATGTTGATAATGCGCCCATATTGGCGAGAAATCATGCGGCGCGCCACCGCCTGTGCGACGAAGAAACTTCCCCGAAGATTGGTGTCGAGAATTAGATTCCAGTCGTCCCAGGTTACGTCAATCGCGGGCTTGCGCACGTTGCATCCGGCGTTGTTTACGAGAATATCGAGATGTCCGAATTCCTGTTCGGCCTCGGAGGCCATGCGGTCGATGCTTTCGCGGTCGCGAACATCGAGTTCCAGCGAGATAGCACGCCGGCCGAGAGAAACGATTTCTTTTTCGAAAGCGAGCAGGTGATTGCGACTGCGGCTGGTGAGGACGAGATCAGCGCCGGCCTTTGCCAGTGCCCGCGCCATGTATTGGCCGAGACCGCGGCTGGTTCCGGTAACAATTGCGACTTGACCGCCAAGATCGAAAAGATCTTTGCTCACGATGCCTTCCCCGGTGCGAGAACCACTTTCATCAAATTGGGTTCACGCGCGTAGAGCCGCTCGAACCAGCGCGGACCATCTTCCAGTGAAGCAATTGCGCTGATGAGCGGCTTCACGCGAATCGCTTCACTGCTCATGAGCTCGATGGCGCGAGGATACTCACCGGCGGAAGCGCACGATCCTTGCAGGCGAATCTGGCGCGACACAACCTTCTGCAAAGGTAGTGTGACTTCAGGGGTAACGTTGCCAACCAAAACCACAGCGCCTCCTTTGCGAACACAGTCAATCGCGGCATTTACCGTCGCATTAATTCCAACAGCTTCCACTGCCATGTCGACTCCGGTACCTTTTGTGATCTGTAATACCCGTGGCAAGAGTTCTGGGCCAGCGACGAATGTGTCAGTTGCTCCCAATTCCTGCGCCAGCTTTAACCGTGTGGAATCTACATCGGAAATAAAAACGCGCGAACAGCCGGCCGCACGCAAAGCCTGAAGAAGCAAGAGTCCAATTGTGCCTGCGCCGACGACAAGCGCGCTGCTGTCGGGAGTTGTCGGTGCGAGCGCCACCGCATGAAGTGCAACAGACACAGCCTCAAGCATCGCCGCTTCTTCGAACGAGAGAGAATCAGGCAGGCGATAAACAATGTGCGCAGGAACAACGACAAACTCAGCGAATGCTCCCGCGCGGCGATAATCTCCGCACGAGACACCGAGGACTTGGCGATTGTCGCAGAGATTGACGTCGCCGCGAATGCAGTTGCCACATGATCCGCAATAAATCGTTGAGTCGAATGTGACGCGGTCGCCTTCGGAGAAGTTCTTCACATCTTTGCCGAGAGCCGCGATCGTGCCAGCGGCCTCGTGTCCCATGACCAGAGGTGGAATGCGGCGTCCGGAAGAGCCATCATAGCCATGCACGTCGCTACCGCAAATTCCGCAGGCGGCAACCTGCACTAGCACTTCGCCGGGGCCAGGTGAGGGTGTCGGCACTTCGGCGATTTCGAGCGATCGATATTTTGTCAGCAACAGGGCTTTCATGGTGGCTCGGTAGTCTATTTCGTTTTCGGCTTCATCATGTCGACGATTCCGCTGCCTTCACGGATAGTTAATATCTGGTTGGCCTTTACTTGAGTGAACTTTTCAATCTTTTGCGTGGTCGGCCATTTCACTTCGATGAGATCCACAGTCTGCGATTTCCCCAAGCCGAAGTGAAGCCGCAAGTCGCTCTGCGACATCACACTTGAGCCGCTGTGAACTTCGTCGATCTGCAAGTGAGTGCCCGTAACGATTCGCACGCGCGCGCCGATAGCGGTTCGATTGCATTTGGTTCCGATGAGCTTTAACTTGATCCAGTTCTGCGCATTGCCGCCATCGTTGCGCAGAAGCGATGGCAGATCATTCAGGTTCAAAATCAGCGCATCCATGTCACCATCGTTGTCGTAGTCTCCGAAAGCAGCGCCACGGCTGGAGAAACGCTCAGTGATGCCGGGGCCCATTTCGGACGAGACATCCTTGAACCGTCCCTGGCCGGTGTTTTTGTATACGAGGCGCGGATTTTTGAAATCCTGACCGATACCGTGTCCTTCAATCTCCGGATATACATGGCCGTTGACCTGAATAATGTCAGGCCAGCCATCGTTATCGTAATCAACGAAGGCGCAGCCCCAGGCGACGTAGTGGTTGTTGATGCCGATGCCTGAGGCAAACGTTACGTCGGTAAAAGTTCCGTCGCCATTGTTGTGATAGAGATTGCAGGTGTCGTCGGCGAAATTTGTCTTGAAAATGTCGAGCCATCCATCGCAGTCGTAATCGCCGACGGCCACGCCCATTCCCGCTTGCTCGTGGCCGTTGTCGCTGTAAGCGCAACCGGCGGTCACCGCAATATCGGTAAAAGTTCCGTCGTGGTTGTTGTGAAACAGAATGCTCGGCTCGGAGTCGACCGCTACATAAATGTCGGGCCAACCGTCGTTGTCGAAGTCGTACGAGACCGCAGTAATGGAATAGCGTGGGCCTGGTTTCAGGATGCCGGATTTTTCTGAGACATCAGTAAAGGTTCCGTCACCATTGTTGCGATACAGAACATTCGTGTCGCCTGCCAGACCGCGAGGGCCGCACATGACGGGGATCCCTTTCCATTGGCAGAGGGGATCGTGGCCGGGCGCGGGAATCGTAGCAGGGTCTAATTTGATGTAGTTGCAGACAAATAAATCCAGGTGGCCGTCGCGATTGTAGTCGAGCCATGTGCAACCTGCGCCCCAGCGGATTTGCTCGTCGTAGACGCCCGCCTTGCGAGTGACGTCGGTGAACGTTCCATCGCCATTGTTGTGAAAAAGAATATCGTGTCCCCAGAAGCAGCAGAACAGGTCGTCCCAGCCGTCATTGTCGTAGTCGCCGACGCAAACGCCGGTCTGCCAACCGGTGCGAGCGAGTCCGGATTTCTCCGTAACGTCGGTGAAGGTTCCGTCGCGATTGTTTTTGTAAAGATGAGACGTCGGGGCTTGGCCGGCGGGCCAGTTGGCGTCGAGGCGAGTGCCATTGGTCAAATAGATGTCGAGCCAGCCGTCGTTATCGTAATCAAAGAATGCCAGGCCGCTGCCCTTGGCTTCAATAATGGAACGCTTGTGATCAACCGCGCCCCACACATTCGGGGCGTTGAGGCCGGCTTCGCGAGCAACGTCTACAAACACAACTGGAGACGTTGGCGAAGGAGTCGAGGCGGCAGTCTCGATCGCACACAAGTTTCTCCACTTCCAAATCGGAGTGGTCAGCGCGTCCAGCAGCGTACTTCCAAGAACGACGAGCGAGGAACCGAGAAAGCGCCGACGTGGAAAATTCATAGTCTATCGATTCGGCACCTTTGGAAATGCGCGCGGAATAATTCCGGAGCCTTCTTTGACGGCAATAATCTGGTCGATGAGCACGTTCGTCAACTTGTCAACCTGGCCGCTTGGCCAACTGATTTCAAGTGATTCGATTTTAGTGCGCTTGCCCAGGCCAAAGAAAATTCGCGGATCGTTGGCCGACATGTAGCTCATGCCGCCCTTGGCCTGTTCCACATGCACAAACCCTTCGGACGTTAACTTCAGCGACGCGCCGATGCCGTCGCGGTTGGACTTCGTCCCGATCAATAGAACCTCTAGAAAGTGGTTCGCATTGCCGCCATCGTTGCGCAACAGTTCGGGATAGTCGCCACGAATGTTGATTGCAATATCGAGATCGCCATCGTTATCGAAGTCCGCAGTGGCGAGGCCGCGGCCCACGATGGGGCGCATAAAGTTCGGTCCGAGAGAATCCGAAACTTTGGCGAATTGTCCTTTGCCTAGATTGCGAAACATCAGTAGAGGCTCTTTGTACGTCACTTCGCTGTGGTAGAGATTCACATTGTCGAGCATGGCGCCGTTCAATTGCAGAATGTCGTCCCAGCCATCGTTGTCATAGTCCATGAACTTCATGGAGACGCCGCTCAACGTTATGGCTTTGTTGCCGATGCCGGAGCGAAACGTATCGTCATCGAAAGTTCCGTCTTTGTGGTTCATGTAGAGACGGTTCAATTCGAAATCAAGGTGAGTGATGTAGATGTCCTGCCAGCCGTCGCCGTTCACATCGGCGGCGTCAATGCCCATGCCCGCTTCGTAGCGGCCGTCTTCGCCAGCGGCCACGCCGGAAATAAAAGATACGTCTTTGAAAGTTCCGTCGTGATTGTTGAGAAAAAGAAAATTCGGCCACGAGTCGTTGGCGACGGCAATGTCGGTCCAGCCATCATTGTTGAAGTCGGCGAGAACTACGCCCATGCCCTTCGCTTCGGGCTTGCCCACACCTGAGGCGTCGCTTACATCAGTAAAAGTTCCGTCATGGTTATTGTGGTAGAGCTTGATTCGTTGCCCCTTGTAGTTGCCGGGGTGACAATAAGAACGGTAGCCGGGGCGGCGTTCGCCGCACCAGATATTGTTTTTCGGCGACCACTCGATGTAGTTGGTGACGACGAGATCGAGCCAGCCGTCTTTATCGTAGTCAAACCAACCCGCGCTGGTGGACCATCCGCCGTCGTCGGCCACACCAGCTTTCGCAGTGATGTCGGTGAAGGTTCCGTTGCCATTGTTGCGGTAGAGAATGGCGCTGCCATAGCCGGTCACATAGAGATCGGGATAGCCGTCGTTGTCGAAGTCGCCGACGGCAACGCCCTGGCCGTAGTGTCCGCTGCCGCCGACGCCTGCTTTGTCGGTGACATCGGTGAAGGTTCCGTCTCCATTGTTGTGGTAAAGAGCGGAGCGCAAGGGGTGAGGCGGCTTGTAAATATCGGTTGCGGCTGACTGGACGAAATAGAAATCCATCAGGCCGTCCTGGTCGTAGTCGATCCACGCCACGCCGGTGCCCATCGTTTCCAGATAATATTTTTCGTCGGTGGCAGTGGCATCCTGCATGAAAGTGATTCCGGATTTTTCCCGAACGTCGGTGAAGTGGACGGAAATTGGAGTGTCCAGAGGCTTGGGAGTTTGGCCGGCGAGAGCTGTGAGATGCACTGCCACGATGACAATGGCGCTGAATGCGAGACCAAGGCTGCACTTTATGCCGACACTGAGATTAGTATTCATCTAAAGGTGTCCGCGATTTCACAGCGTGCGGTCCGCCAAGGCGAGCGCCAACTGCAGTAACTGTTGCCTTGCTGCCACCGGCAACGGCGCTCCCGCGGGCGAGGGCGATGCCGGAGCTTTGGATAGAGTTTCCTCAATGCGATTCACGTCGAGCCCACCTGCGTTGCTTCCTTTGAACCGGTTTAGCACTTCGCGTGCCTTGTCGATTTGTCCAGTCTGGTAATAGAAAACGCCCAGCGTGGAATAACTGCCGGCCCATTCCGGCAGCAATTCCACAGCACGCTCGAACCGCTGTGCTGCTTGTTCCGTTTTTCCTTGAAGGACCGAGACAATCCCCAATCCCCAAAGGATTTTGCCGGAGCTTGGAATGCGCGCGAGACCTTTCTGCAACGTCGCTTCCGCAGACGCAGCGTCGCCCTGGCGAAGTTGGACCAGTGTAAGGGAAAGATAGTACTGATCGTTGTCGGGATTGCGGGCGATCGCATTGCGGAAAATGTCTTCAGCTTTTTCCATGTCGCCCAGGTGCGCGTAAATGTCTCCGGTGAGAGAGAGAACGGCGTCATCCTGCTGGCCCTGAGCGGAAATGCTTTGCACGGTTTCGAGAGCCTGGGAATAGAGAGCCTTGCGAAAGTACGCATCGGCCAAGTCGAACTTCACGTCGTTGGAATCCGGATTGGCGCGCAAGGCCGATTGAAAATGCGGGATTGCATCATCGTACAAACGGAAGCGCGCCAGCAATACGCCCACGCCGGTCTGAGTTCGATAATCGCCGGCACTTAACTGATCGAGTCGGGCGATGGCCTTGCGGGCCTCTTCAAGCTTGCCGAGCTTCAAATAAGCTTCGGCCAACAAGTAAAGATCCTGAGGCTGGTCGGGGTGCTTCTGAATTTGTTCGTTCAACTCCGTCAGGTCTAGTTCTGTGCGCGCGACCGGCGCGAGTTCGGAACGGTTGTTGAGGTAGTCGAAAAGATGCTGGTAGGGATACGGGCCCGTAGGAGCATCTTTGGACAAGGTCTGAAATACGCTGAGGTCACGCTGCGCGGCTTCTGTCTGATGGAGATTTCTCTCGACCATCGCCAGTTTGTAATATCCAGTCGAGGGATTGCGGCTGGACTTCACGTAACTTCGAAGCAGTTCCGCGGCCTCGGCAAATTTCTTTTGTGCGATGCGCAGGTTCGCCAACTCCAGCAGCGCGTCGGGAAAATCGGGATTCGAGCGAAGCGTTTCCTGGAATAATTTTTCGGCGGCAAGTTCATTTCCCTGACGTTCCGCGATGTAGCCGATATTGAACAGACAAGTCGCATCGCGGTGATCCAGCTTAAGTCCCTCTTGAAAATATTTTCTGGCTTCGTCGAAACGGCCGAGGCGCCGGTAGCAGAGGCCCAAAAAAGCATAGGATCGCGCAGAAGGATCGACCGCGATGAGCTTCGTGAATTCTTCAATTGCACGATCCGGCCTTCCTGCCATGAAGTAGCCCTCGCCCAGGGCGGCCTGGAGATCGGCTCGCTGGGGAGCAATTTTTAGCCCGGACTCAAGCAGCGGAATCGCGTCTTCGAAATAATTCTGCGACATGCTCACGCGGGCCAGGAGAAAAATGATGTCGAGGTTGTCGGGTGCAAGCTTGTGCGCCCGCGACAGTAAATCCAGAGCGTCCACAGCCTTGGATTGATCGGCATCCACCTGGGCCAGCAGATACAGAGTCTCAGGGGAATCAGGTTTCAGCTTCAGCGCCCGGCTTAACGTAATTTCAGCTTTCACAAAATCATGGCCGCGAAGATAGGCTTGTCCCAAATTGTAGAGAATCTCGAAAGTTTCTGGCTGCAGCGCGTTGGCGGTCTCCAATTCAAGCTCGGCTTGGCGATACTGTTTGACCGATGCCAGGAACACGCCGAGAGTGAAGTGCAGCCGGACATCGTCTTTATTTTGCGCGGAAAGTGTTCGCGCCAGTGCCAGACCCGCAGCAGTCTGTCCAGACTGGAGGTAGCAGCGGACAAGGTTGAACCGAGTCTCCATGTTGGCTGGGCGGATTCGCTGAAAGTGAGGAATGGCTTCTGCTGGCAACCCTTTGGCCATTAGCAGGAGGCCCAAATTGTAGCTCCCATCGCGATCGGCGGGATCAAGGCGCAAGGCTGTGCGAAATTCTTTTTCCGCCAAATCGGGCTTATTCTGCGCGACGTACAAGTTCCCCAAGTTGTTATGCGTTTTGGTGGAATTGGGACTCAACTTCAGCGCATGTTCGAAGGCCTCGAATGCGCCGGGATAATTCTTTTCGCTGCTGTAGGCAATTCCCAGCAGGTTATAGCCGACGACGCTGGTGGGATGCAGCGCGAGTTGTTCCTGAATTTTCTGCTTTGCCTCTTCAGTGGCACCTTGACGCAGCAGCGTTTCCGCTTCTTCGAAGGGAGATTCTATGGTTTGGGCGCGAGCGCCTCGGACCGCGCCTGCGGTCTGAGACAAGGCATGCGAACTAGCAACGGTCACGCTCAGCGCAAGCGCAATCGCCCGGCTGAGCCTTAACCAATTGGGGCAGCCAGCCTCATCCGAGAATGGAATGCAAGTCAATATGGCCTTATTATGCTCGCGCTCTGATGTTTATTGCGGAACCGAAAGTCAATTTAGCATTCCATGCTCGCTAGACCGTTTTTGGCTGACGAATATTAGAGACGGGACCCTCATACCGGCGACTGGATTTTTTGACCTTTGATGCACCCTTAGTGGAAAACTACTAGTTTTTTATTGACAACGGATTTAGACCTGTTCTATGTTAGCGCCCATCGAATGTATACGTTTACATTCGACTCCATTTCATTTTAGCGGGCTGGGCTGTGCAAATTTGAGGAGGCAAAGGCCATGAAGCCTTTTTCGTTGCGGATAGTGCCAGCAGTTTTAGTTCTGGCGGTTGCCACGCTGCTGTTAAACGCAGAATTCCTCCAAGCCCAGGTAGACACGGGCTCCATTACAGGCACCGTGACGGACGCGTCCGGAGCCGTCGTCGGCGGCGCTAAGGTCACGCTTACGAATGAAGGTACAGACGCCGGCTTAACCACTTCGGCTGGGGCGGATGGCATCTACGATTTCAGCCCGGTCAGAATCGGAACTTATAGACTTGAGGTTTCCGCTCCCGGCTTCAAGAAGGAAGTTCAAATTCACGTCACGGTGGACGTGAGCGCCAGGGTTCAGGAAAATTTCAAGCTCCAGCCCGGAGCCGTTAGTGAAACCATAGAAGTCACGTCGTCCGCGCCTGTGCTCCAAGCCGAAGATGCGTCGGTGGGCCAGGTCGTCGACCAGCGCAACGTAAATAATCTTCCTTTGAACGGCCGGAACTTTACTTTCCTCGCCCAACTTGCGGCCGGCGTGAACACGCCCGAGGCGGACACGCGCGGCAATGCCGGGAGCGGTGCTTTTGCAGCCAATGGCAACCGGCCGGCGCAGAACAATTACATGCTCGACGGCATCGACAATAATTCCGACACAGTCGACTTCCTCAATGGCACGAATTTCGTGGTGTTGCCTCCGGTCGATGCGATTTCGGAATTCAAGGTTCAAACCTCCGACTTCAGCGCTGAGTTTGGCCGGTCCGGAGCGGCGGTTCTCAATGCCACTATCAAATCCGGAACAAATCAGTTTCACGGCGATGCCTGGGAATTTTTCCGTAACGATAAGCTCGATGCCGCCGACTATTTTGAAGACGCTGGAGGCGTGCCCAAGGGTGAACTTCGCCAGAACCAGTTTGGGGGCACGCTCGGTGGCCCGGTCATTAAGAATAAGGTTTTCTTCTTCGGCGATTTTGAAGCTCTGCGCAGGATTCAAGGAACGATTCTCACCGGGAGCGTTCCGACTCTCGCGGAGCGCAACAGTGGCTATACCAATTTCCAGGATCTGATCACCGGACAAACGGGCACTCAAACCGATGCCTTAGGCCGAACCATGCCGATCGGAACTATTCTCGATCCGGCAACCACGCGTGCTGTGGGGAGCGGATTTGTCCGGGATCCGTTTGGTATCTGCCCGGCTAGTACTACCAACTTCACACTTGCGGCATGTAACCTGAACATGCTCCCCGCTGGGCGCTTGGATCCAAATGCTATCAAGCTGCTGAATCTCTATCCCACGCCAACGAGCAGCAGTTCACTTTTTTCGAATTTTGCCAATTCTCCAAAGCTGGACGAACACAGCAACGCTTTTGACGTCCGGCTCGACCTTAATTTCAACGACAAGAACCAGTTGTTTTATCGGTTCAGCTACAAAGACGATCCGGAATTTATTCCTGGCATCTTCGGAGGAGTGGCCGACGGAGGCGCCTTCCAACAAGGCAACCAAACCGCCATTGGGCAACAGAGCGCTTTGGCCTATACCCATGTCTTTTCTCCCAGTCTGGTGAACGTTGCACGTGCCGGGTTCAATTACTTGAATACGACGCGCGCAGGTCCAGAGGCCGGTAACCTCGGTCTGCCTGCCCAATACGGTATCCAGGACATCCCCCAAGTTTCCAAGAACGGCGGCCTTCCGGCTTTCGGCATCAATGGGCTTTCTACTTTGGGCAGCAACTCGTTCCTGCCTTCGGATGAAGTCAGTTCCACGTTCCAGTTGACGGACGACCTGACCAAGATCTACAGCAAGCACACGTTTAAGATGGGTTTCGAGTGGCAGCACGTCAAATTCTCCACACTGCAACCATCGTGGTCCCACGGAGAGTTCGACTATAACGGCAACTTCACGGAGATACCGAACGTTGATGAGGGCCAGACCGGTCGGGCTGCATTTCTGTTGACGCCTATTGCATCGACCGTGGCGGGAGGCGTGCCTTACGATGTAGGAGGCTCCACAAATATATACGCCTCCAACATTTACCTCACGGATAACGGTAAGAACTACTATGGCACCTACTTCAACGATGATTGGAAGGTCACTCCCAAACTGACCGTCAATCTGGGCTTGCGCTGGGATTTCTTCGGGCTGGTATATGAGCACCACGGAGCTCAAGCCAACTTCGTTCCCGGCGGCGCACCTACGGGCGCTCCCATGTATATCCTTCCGGGAGGAACGAACCCGGCCGATCTTTCTTCGAGCTTTACCAACTTGCTGGCCGCCGACGGCATCGCGCTCGACATTACCAACAAATACGGCAAAGGGTTGGGCAATTCGCAGAAGGCAAATTTTGCGCCTCGTGTTGGTTTCGCTTACGAGGCGACCTCCAAACTCGTGGTTCGAGGCGGATTCGGCATCTTCTACAATGGCTTTGAAAATCGCGGCTACTCGCCAAATCTCGGCGAAAGCTACCCCTTCCAGTACAATTTCAACTTCACGCCTCCGAATGATGGCACGCCGCATACGTATCCCGGTTGTGGTGCGGCAGCCTCTACCGGGTTCACGTCAACTTTTGAGACGGGGTTCGCCTGTACTCCGCTCAGTCCAACCTTGGTTGACGCCAACGGATTAGCGTTGCGCGGGATTCAGTTCAACTACCAGACTCCCTATACCATGAGTGGGAACTTTACCCTGCAATATCAGTTGACGCCCACGATGACGGTGCAGGCGGGGTATGTGACTTCTCTGGCGCGTCATTTGGAAGTGTTTCCCGGCTCCAATAACCCCACGGCGATTTTGCCCATTAACACCCAGCTCACCAATACCGCGGGAGCGAACGGCACGGTCGGCAGCGGGGCCTTTGCCGCTTCCCAGGGCGGATTGCAATTTCCAGATTTTGGGGGAAATAACAGCTACGCGGCCACAATTGGCAACAGTTTCTACCATGGCCTTCAGACCACCGCAGAAAAGCGCTTCGCGCACGGGCTGAATTTTCTGGCTACGTATACCTATTCAAAAACGCGAACGGACGCTGTTGACCTGCTGAACGGTGGAAGCAACGCAGGCTACCGTGCTCCGGGCATCCCTGGGCTCGGCATTCACTACGACTACGGACTGGCACCGTTCGACATTCGCAATGTCTTTCATCTTAGCGGTGGCTATGAGCTTCCGTTTGGGAAAGGCAAGCCCTTCTTAGCCGACAACGGATTCGCAACCAGAGTGTTTGGCGGCTGGAGCATTAACGCGAGCGCGGTACTACAAGGGGGTCAGCCTATTACTCTGACCTGTCCTTCGAATACGGTTTCCACTACCGCAGGCGCGAATTGTTACGATTTCCTAGTCCCTGGACAGTATCCGAAAAGAGGATTGCACATTGACTCCAATGGCAAATTAAGTTTCTTTGGCAATCCTGCGGCGTTTGCCCAACCTGCTCCTTGTACGGCTTTGCCTTGTCCTGTTTCTGCCTTAGGAGGTCCCCCGGACCAGATTGCCGGACCGACCTTCAAACGGATGGATTTCTCGACATTCAAGAATATCCAACTGAACGAGCGTTTTCGGCTGGAGTTCCGGGCGGAGTTCTTTAACATTCTTAATCATCCGAATTTCAACGCGCCAAATTTCGGTGGCAATGGCGTGGTCGCGGTTTCGGGGTCGGGTAACTTTACCAGTTCGACGTTTGGCGAGATCGGATCGACACGCGATGCTCCTTATGATCCGCGGCAGATTCAGTTTGCGCTGAAGCTGTACTACTAAGTTCGAAAATTGGGGCGGAGGACGCCTTTTATACGGTGTCCTCTATATTTAACTCGTTTAGGAATCGCGCCTCCGTCCTCTCCGGGGGTGGTACCATGCGAACACTGTGAGCCCGAAACACTGGTCGATCTCTGTTTTCATGGCGATCCTGGCTCTTGTGGTGGTGTTGGCATCTCTGGCGACGGCCCAGGAGCAGATGGGCGTATCGAGCCATGAGCTTGATCGTGCATTCCAAGTGGCGGTCGCGCAATACAACTCCGGCAAGTTTGCGGATGCTGCCGCAGGACTGGAGAGTCTGGTGCGCAAGGTACCGGAGAATTTCGACGTTCAGGAGTTGTTGGGGCTCGTCTACGCTGCCCAATCGCAGGAAGCCAAATCCAACGAACACCTGGACAAGGCGGTGCGCTTAAAGCCCGATTCGGCGCAGGCGCGAACAAATCTAGCGGCAAATCTGGTGCGCACGGGAAAGCTGGAGCCGGCCGAAGAGCAGTTCAAGAAGGCAGCCGAACTGGAACCGCAGAGCTTCGACACCAATCACAACCTGGGAGAGTTCTACGTGCGCATCGGGAGACTCCGCAAAGCATTGGAGTTTCTTGGGCGCGCGCAGAGAATCGATCCATCCTCTTACGATAACGGCTACGATCTGTCGCTGGCTTACATTCTGACCGGACAATTAGCGGATGGCCGGCAGCAAATCCATGATCTTCTAAAACGCAAAGACACCGCGGAGCTGCACAACCTGCTCGGCGAACTGGAAGAAAAAGACAACCAGTTTGTTACCGCGGAAAATGAATTCGAGGCGGCTGCTCACGAAGATCCCAGCGAGAGCAATCTTTTCGATTGGGGAAGTGAGCTGCTGATGCACCGCACGCTCGGTCCGGCAGTCGACGTCTTTCAGAAAGCCACGGAGCGCTATCCCAAATCGCCACGCCTGATGATCGGGCTCGGCATGGCTCTCTATTCGCACGGCAACTACGATGAAGCGGTCAAAGTCTTATTGAAAGGTGCGGATCTCGATCCCTCCGACGAGAGGTGTTATCTCTTTTTGTCGCGAGCGTACGACAGCTCTCCCAGCCAAGCTGAGGAAGTGATTCAACGATTTCGCCGCTTTGCGGAACTGGAACCGGACAACGCGAAAGCGCTTTATTACTATGCGATGAGTTTGTGGAAGGGTAAGCGGGCGGAAGATCCCGATCTCGATCTACATCAAATAGAAATTCTGTTGAAAAAGTCCGTGGCTGCGGATCCAAAATTCCCAGAAGCTCACCTACAGTTGGCGAATCTTTATTCCGCGCAGACCAAATACACCGAGGCCATACCGGAATATGTGAAGGCCCATGAATTGAATCCGGACCTGGCCGACGCATATTATCGGCTCGGGCAGGCCTACGTACGAACTGGCCAGAAAGATCGCGCGCAAGAGCAATTCCAGGTCTATCAGCGCCTGCGCGAGCAGCACCTCGCCGATCTTGACCGGCAGCGCGCGGAGATTCGACAATTCGTTTTGTCGGAGAAAGACGGGGCCGCTTCGAAGCAGTGAGTGCCGGTGGATCCTGCTTTGAAAGGGCGAGCGGCTTTAGCCGCAGCCGACGAGTAAATGAGACGATCTTACAAATCCAACGAGGCAAGATTGAGCCATGACCTCGTCTGGAACCGGCGCGAATTCTTGCGGAATACCGCTGGCCTGGCGCTGGGCGGCGCACTGCTCGGCGCCGGAACGATGGCTCGTTCCGTTGTAGCTCCCAGCAAAAGAAAAATAGTGGTAATCACTTTCGGCGGTGGCGCGCGTGACCAGGAGACTTTCGCGCCTGAGGGTCGGGCGAACATTCCGCACCTGATGGGCGAACTGATTCCGCAGTCGACATTCTTCACGCACGTGCGGAATCGGGGCATCCTCGGCCACTATGTCGCTACTGCAAGCCTGGCTACGGGAGTCTACGAGACCATCAACAATTTCGCCTCGCTTCCGCCGGAACATCCCACCGTCTTCGAGTATTTTCGCAAAGATCTGAAGCGTCCGCCGTCGGATGCGTGGGTCGTGGCTCCCAGCAATGGTTTCAATCGAATCGGAGAAAGCAGCCACCGTTCCTACGGCGCCGGTTTGGGAGCGAGAGTGATTCTTCCCAAACATTTGCTGACTGCCGCGCTGTCGAGCGGCCACAGCGATTACCAGCATCTATTGCGTGATAACTACGAAACTCCGTTTTACGCTCCGGAACTTGGCGGCGGTGAAGTTGAGTTGCAGCAACTGGAAAACATCCTGAAGCTGTCGGTCGATGACTTTAAGGCGCACGCGCGTACGCTTTCGAGTCCCGATGAACTTTCCGTGTATGTCGTACGGCAGTTGATGCGTCAGGAAGCCCCAAGCCTCTTGTGGATCACGATGCACGATATCGACATTGCACATGCCGGCGCCTATTCGCTCTACATCGACGGCATCCGCCGCACCGATCGCCTGTGCGCAGAAGTTTGGAAGGCGATCCAAAGCGAGCCTGAATATGCAGGCAAGACGACGCTTTTTATTCTCCCTGATTTCGGGCGCGACTCCGACGAAGATTCTGGCGGCAACGGATTTCAGCATCATCGCACCGGAGATGCGCCTTCGCGCACGACCTGGATGATGGCTTTGGGCGCGGGTGTGCGTGAGGGCGTGGTTTTCGACCGCCTCACCGAGTCTACCGACCTGGTCCCGACGCTTGGGGCCATGCTGAATTTTTCTCCGTCGCTCGCCCAAGGCAAACCAATTCCAGAGCTGGCATAGCCCCATGTTTCCACGTGAACTCAAACCGGAGCACTTCAAAGCCTATCCTCCAGAAGCCCGGAAGATCGTCACGGACTACATTTCAACTCTGCAAAACCTCCCTCTGACGTTTGTGCCCAACCTGTTGCGAGAAGCGATTGAGTACGATTTCAAGTTTCCGGCGGAACGCAGCGCGCTGGAAAAGGAACTGGCGAATCTGCGATCTCTTTCCGCCGCCCAGCAGAGAGACTGGTTGCAGGAGTTTTCACAAATCGCGCTTTCGTCCGATCTCGAACAAACGGATTGGGTCGACTCGCCGGCTCAGTTTGTCGAACGGCTGTCGGCACATCTTTGGGCGACTCACCAGCTCGATGCGTTTCGAAAAGCGGCGACCGATTATGCCGATCGTTTGCATGCCGCGGTGCCGCCCGAACTGCCCCCAATCGCGCGCTTGGGAATTGCGGTCATAGGCCAGGCCGTCTCTTCATACGACGAACCTTTATTTCGCAAACTGCGGCCGCACGGAGCCTATTTCAGCCGCGTGAAGTCCGAGGGCGGCCTCCAGCTATTGCTCGATGCGGTCGCTGATCGGGCGAAAAAAAATCCTCTCGCTTATGGCCATTGGTATGTCGATGGCGGCGAAGAAGCGAAACATTCCCCAGCACTCACGTGCGTTTCGTATCACGCGCTGGAAACTGTGCGTGCTGAGTTGTTGCGCAGAATGCGCGCGCAGATTGAAAAGCCTGGCATGGGGCCCGAGGCCCTCAGAACGCTTTTGGCACAAATGAATCCTGCCGAGCTTGGCCTCAACAAAACAAACGACCTAGTGCTCGATCATTTCCAGATGAAGCTCCTGACCGAGGGATCAGGCACACAAATCTTCAGCACTACCTTCGCTCAATGGACCGCACGCGAAGCTCTTCGGCGAGCGCAGCCGTGTACATTGCTGGTCCGCTTCGCTCCTCGACAACGGCAGAAGCCAATGAATGAATTACTATCGGACAAACAAGATCAGGTGGAACTTGATCCTCTCGGTTCCTTGATCGATGCCGACCTGGGCGCTTATTACAACTGGATCAATCAGCAGCGCCTTCCCGGTGCCGAACAATCTTCCTTCCTGGCATGGTTTGAGAATCACAGTGAGGCCGTAGCCATCGGGCCCGCAATGCCTCGAGGAACGGAATCAGCCAAGCCGGCCGATCTCCGGGAACTGCTTTCGTGGATGACCTAGGATATTCCTTGGAGCTATTCGGCCCTCAGGGATGAATCCTCGCGGCCCATCCGCCGCCGGGCGACAATTTCAGTTTTAGTTCTGTGCTCTTGTCGACTCGAGTCTTCACTTGCTTGTAGTCGCTGGCATTGCGGTCGGCGTTGACGCCATCCTGATAGGCTTCCATCGAATATTTGCCATCGGGGAGGAATGACAGATCGATGTCGATCTCCCGTGGCGTCCAGTTCGTCATCGCGCCCACATACCAGTCGCGGCCACTTCTGCGCGCCACCACGACGTACTCGGCGATTTTTCCATCGAGAACCTTGGTCTCGTCCCACACGGAAGGCACCGGCCCGAGAAACTCCATAATCTGCGGCTCGCGGAGATAATTCGATGGGCTGTCGGCGAGCATCTGCAGCGGGCTTTCGTAAACCACGTACATAGCCAATTGATGGCAGCGTGTTCCCAGACTCATCGGCCGCTGAAAGATCGGAGCAAAACTAATCTTCTGCGCGTTGATCATCGCCCCCGGGGTGAAATCCATAGGCCCCAGAAACATCCGCGTGAAAGGCAGCGTCACATCGTGGAGCGGGTCGGTTTCCGCGCTCCACTTATCCCACTCAAGCCCGCGAACCCCTTCGGTGCTGATCAGGTTCGGCCAGGTACGGGTCATCGTCGCCGGCTTCTGATCGCCGTGAAAATCCACCAGCATTTTGCGCTTGGCTGTTTCCATGCTGACCTTGTGATAGTAGTTGATCAACAACTGGTCGCTGCGCTGCATAAAGTCAACTTTGATCCCCTGCACTCCCCATTTCGCAAACTGATCGAGAGCTGGAATAAGCTGAGCGTCGAGCGTTTTCCAAACAACCCAAAGAATCACGCCAACATTTTTCTGCTTTCCGTAGGCAACAATCTCTGGAATATTGATATCGGGAACCACGTCGAGAAGATTCCCAAGCTTGTACCAGCCCTCATCCAGAATGATGTAGGGGATGCCGTATTTCGAGGCGAAGTCGATGTAGTACTTGTAGGTCTGGGTGTTGACGCCCGCTTTAAAGTCCACATCGTAAACATTGTTGAAGTTCCACCAGTCCCAAGCGACCTTGCCTGGCCTGATCCATGACGTATCTTGAACTTGCGACGGCTTTTCCAGCAGCCACACCAACTGGTTTGTCAGTAAATCCCCATCTTTTTCAGCGATGCCAATAACACGCCATGGAAACGTACGCGTCCCGCGCGTGACTGCGATGTAGTCGGCGCTCTCCACGACTTTGAAGTCACGGTCCCTTTCCAGTTGTTCTTTAAGCGGATAGGGAGGGAAAGTAGCAGCAAGCGCGTTACCGCTTGTTCCGTGCAGCCAAAGGCCGGGATAATCTTCCACATCCGATTCCGCAATCGCGACCTTTACTCCGTCCCCAACGTCCACCACCGATGGCAGCGTGGCGAGCGACTCGGGCGTAATCTGGCTCATGGTCTGCGGGAGATATTTTCTTTCATTGTGGGAGAAAAAACTTTCCTCGCTGGGATAGTAAACGGTGTGGTCGCCCCCGAAATTGAAAACAGCTTCTTCACCGTACACATGCACCTGGGCTTGAGGCAGCGAGGTTTCCAGGCGATAGGCCGTGCCTTCGTTGTAGGCTCGGAACGTCACAGCTAGCCCGCCCTCCAGTTCAAGGCGCAATTCGTGGTAGTTCTCGCGAATCTTCGCAAACTTCTGGCGGACGACAGGCTCAAGAACCTGGTCCACGCTTTGCTCCTTGGCGGAAGCAACCCTGGCATTGGGCCCGAAAATTTTATGCTCGATGTTGAGAGATATCTGAGAATCCTGAAGCAGCGGTTTGCTCTTGAAGAGGACATCGTACTTGAGATGTTCCGCGGTGTGGATTCTGACTTCGACGCGATTGTCCGGAGACCGCAAGCTGTAGTCGCTTTGTGCCATTCCAGAGCCCGCAAGGCCGAGAATTAGTCCAATTAGCGCTAAAGATTCCCAGAGCAAGCACTTCATGCGATTCGTACTCCCTTCAGGAGCAGCCTTTGGATTAGTCGATGTTTTCAACGTTGGTCATTTGCTGGCCGGGCCGAACAAAAGTAAGCGATTTGTGTACCTTTCAGGTTGACACAAGGCAACTCCGGCCTTATGGTTTTTCAGGATTGTAAACGATTACATGCCAGCAATGAGTCTATTTTTCTCTCGACAAATATCTTCGCCGACGAGGGCCGAAATTCCGCGCAACCTCTGCCAAGTTCTGCCTGCATGGGGGCGGCCGGTCGCATGAATTCTTCCTTGGTTACGCGCAAATTTGAGGAAGAATTTGGAACCTCGCCCAAGGTTTTTGCCGCGCCCGGCCGTGTCAACCTCATCGGCGAACACACCGACTATAACGACGGTTTTGTCCTCCCTTGTGCCATCGGATTCACCACTCGAGTAGCGATCGCTCCTCGTCTCGATCGAAAGTTGGTCGTGTTATCCGAGGGATTCCCCGAGCGTTTTGAATTCGATTTGGAAGATTTGCCTGCGACTCGCCGCGGAGCCTGGGTTGACTATGTTCTTGGCGTAGCAGTGATGCTCCGCCAGATGGAAGCGCTTTACTCCGGTGCAAGTGTCATGGTTCAAGGCGGCGTCCCCATTGGGGCGGGCCTTAGTTCGTCTGCGGCAGTTGAAGTTGCCAGTGCCCTGGCTCTCATGAGCCTGAATGGCGCAATTTTTCCTATGCTGCAAGTGGCCAAAATATGCCAGCGCGCCGAGAACACCTTTGTCGGAGCCCGAGTCGGCATCATGGATCAGTTTGTCGCCTGCATGGGCAAGCAAGGCCACGCCCTGCGGCTCGACTGCCGCTCGCTTGCTTACGAACTGGTTCCCATACCCGCGGACGTTCGCCTTGTCATCTGCAACACTATGGTCAAGCATGAGCATGCCAGCGGCGAATACAATCGCCGCCGCGAAGAGTGTGACGAGGGGGTTCGCCTGCTGTCGAAATGGTATCCGGAGATCCGGGCGCTGCGGGACGTGTCGCCCGAACAGCTCGAAAAACATGCCGCGGATTTGCCGGCGACGATCTTTAAACGCTGCAGTCACGTGGTCAATGAAAATCAGCGAGTATTAGACGGGAGCCAGGCGCTAAGCTCCGGGGATCTGAACCGGTTCGGCGGCCTGATGCGAGAGTCGCATAACAGTTTGCGAGACCTATATGCAGTCAGTTGCGAAGAACTCGACCTGATGGTGGAAGCGGCGGAAGGCCAACCGGGATTTTACGGCGGACGCATGACGGGAGGCGGCTTTGGCGGTTGCACTGTCAATCTGGTGAGCACGCAACACGCGGAGGCATTTGCTGACGAAGTCCGCCGGCGATATTTCAAGAAAACAAAAATCAATCCCGATACCTACATTTGCTCCGCGGCGAACGGATCCGGGTTCGAACTCAGCCATCAGTGATGGATCCACATCTCCGGAGGCATTTCAAGAGACTGGTGGCGGCGGTAGGACTCGAACCTACGACCTACGGATTATGAGACCGTCGCTCTAACCACCTGAGCTACGCCGCCACATTTTGTTTACAACGGCTTGGGAAGGAATCCGGATATAGATGCCGCGTGCTTACCGCAACAGACCCTATATCGCTGTCTGATCGGGAGAAACTGTTGGCATGTCCAGCGCGGCGCCATCTACGAAGCCTCAGGACGATTTTACGTCCTTCGCAACGTAGCTGAGATTGTAAATGGTGAGCCGAAGCGGGAGCAAACACCGCCGCTGTCAGTCGGGAAAGAACAAGCCTGTGCCGATCCAGAATTCCGCGAGGGATTTGAGATTCTTCTTGTAAGTGCGAGTGACGGTGTATTCCTTCCCGCCTTTCAGGAGGAGACCATATTCTCCAGTCGAATACGGTCTGATCTCTTCCACAAACAATGTGTTCACGAGCACCGAGCGATGAATGCGAATGAAGCCGTATGGCTCAAGCTTTTTTGCCACCATCGAAATGGACTCACGCAAAAGGTAGGAACTAGATTCTCGATGCAGCAACACGTAGTTGCCTTCAGCCTGAACTGCTACTACGTCGCCAGGATTGATAAAGAGAATCTTTCCCTTTACCTTGAGGGCGACGCGGGGCGAATGTGGCCATGCCGGACTCTGCAAAATTGGGAAGGCTTCCACTAGTCTCGCCGTTTGCTCGGCCACATTCTTGTCGAGAATCGTGCTCAAAATATCCTCTCAATCCAGTTCAGCGCGGGCTTAGAGAGCGCCGGTTTTTGCCCGCCCGCGGCGAAAGCCGCGAAGATCGTTGATTCCATAGTCGCCCTGAAAGTGGTCAGCCGCAATACCCACTTGTGGGAGATGGACATAGCCATTATCATTCGCGCCATGAAGAGAGCAGCTTCTGGGATTCTCCCCGTGATCGCGATAGACCGCAAAGCCCCGCAAGCTCTCCACAAGCAGATCTACGACGCGTATCGTGCAACCATTGTGGCCGGCGGCCTGCGCCCGGGGCAGCGAATTCCGTCGACCCGAGTGCTGGCTTCTGAGCTAGGTGTTTCGCGGTTCCCCGTTCTGAACGCCTACGCGCAGCTTCTAGCGGAAGGCTACTTCGCGAGCCGCGTCGGCGCTGGGACTGTGGTATCCCATCTTCTTCCAGACCAACTCACCTCGAGTGGACCAACCCGCGCACGATTGCCGTCAACCCGCTCAGGACCTCGTCTGATCGCGCATCGCTCTTCGCACCTTCGCCGCATTCAAGCTTCTCCCTGGCGGCTGGGTTGGGGGGCTTTTGGTGTTGGGCAAGTTGCCTTCGATCAATTTCCCCTTCACGTGTGGTCGAACCTGGTCGCGCGCCGATGCCGAGGTATGGACTCCCAGTCATTTCACTACGGCGACCAGATGGGCTATAAGCCTCTGCGGGAAACGATCGCAAGCTATCTGAGAACGGCGCGGTCGCTGCACTGCGAAGCGGAGCAAGTCATGATCGTCAGCGGTTCTCAGCAGGCCATCGAGATTTCGGCTCGCGTTCTACTCGATCCTGGGAGTTCTGTGTGGCTGGAAGAGCCAGGTTACCGCCTGGCACAAGATGCATTCGCGCTGAATGGCTGTCATCTCGTGCCCGTTCCTATTGACGAGGAAGGTCTGGATGTCGCGGCCGGCATCAATCGATGTCCAGAGGCACGGGCTGCGTTTGTTACGCCCTCTCATCAATATCCGCTCGGCGTCACCATGAGCGCTTCGCGGCGACTTCAATTGCTCGATTGGGCTCAGGACACGGGATCGTGGATCATCGAAGACGACTACGACAGCGAATATCGTTACGAGAGCATGCCCATCGCGTCACTCCAGGGGCTCGATGCCAACGCTCGTGTCATCTACGTGGGAACTTTCAGCAAAGTCTTGTTTCCTTCGTTGCGTCTCGGCTATCTCGTCATCCCGTCAGATCTCATCGAACCGTTTCTAACCGTCCGTCGCGCCATGGATCTTGGTCCGCCAAACTTCCATCAGGAAGTGCTCGCGGATTTTATTGGCGAAGGGCATTTCGCCCGCCATATTCGCAGGATGCGGGTTCTCTACGGCGAACGCCGGAGTGTCCTCGTGGACAGCCTCAACCAAGAACTCGGGTCCATGGTCGAGGTCCTGGGCGGCGAGGCTGGCATGCATCTCACCGTGACACTGCCCCGCGGAAGCGGTGACACCGAAATTGCAGCCAGAGCCGCGCAGCAGAATCTCTGGATATGGCCGCTGTCTCCTTCTTACCTGGGCAAAGTGGCGCGCCCCGGGTTCATCTTGGGTTTTGGCAGCACCGCGGTTGCGGAAATTCCCCGCGCCGTTCGCAAACTGCGCGATCTGCTGGCTGGGTAATGAGCACCCCAGCCAACAGATCGGACAGAGACCCTATTGGTTTATGTCCTGCTTGGCCTCCAGCCGTTTCTCCAGGCCGTCCAGATAGCTCTTCTGGCTATCCGGAGCCGCGGCCATCGCCAGTTTCATTTCTTTCGCCGCGTCGTCGAACTTGCTCTGCGACGAGTAAATGCGGGCCAGTCCTGTATGTACGAACCACTGATCGGGATGTTTCTTTGCGTTCTCACGGAAGATCGCGAACGCTTCCTCACTGCGCTTTTCACCCTGCAATCCGCGAGCGAATAAATGAAGCTGTAGCGGGTTGGCAAGATCCAGCGCTTTCTTCTGCGCGGTAGCCGCATCGTCTTTGCGATTGAGTGCGGCCAGGACTTTCGATTTGGTCATCTCGTTGTCGTAGCGATCTTCATTCTCGATGGATTTGTTCGCATAGGTCAGCGCTTCATCCAGCGCGACCTTTTCCGCCAGCAGATAGTTGGCCGCGTCGTCCCAGCTCATCCACGTGTATTGCGAAAGATCGCGAAGTTGCTTCTTCAAGCTAGCCTGCACCACGTCGTGCACATCGACCGAGACTTTGAATGGAACAGCAATCTTCTCCCATTCCAGTTCGACCATGGCCGAATCCGGCTTCAACTGATCGAAGTCGTAAGTCAGCGCGTTATGCATATCCTCCGTCTTAGGCTTCACGTTTACGCGGAGCGCGTCTTCCGCCTGGTCGTAAGTGAAGGATCCCCATGACGTCGAGTTTTTCGAAAAAATGATCGTCCATTCGTCGGCGTTTGGGATCATGTGCAAACCGTAGGCCCCTTTGTCGAGAGGCTTTCCTTCGATCATGACCGGGTCGCTGAAGGTGATGGTCGTGTTCTCGTTCGCGCCGGCGCGCCATACTGCGCCATAGGGAACGAGCCCACCCCAGACTTTGCGATCGTTCACTAACGGCCGGTGGTACGAGATGGTGATATCGGTGACGCCGATGCGTTGTGAAATCTGCGCCCGCTGACTCGGCAAAGGCAGGTCGAGTACGAACGATTGCGCCAGGTTTATGCCCGACATGGCCAATATCATCAGGGAGAATAGAAATACTCGTAAAGCGCCTCGAAACATGGAGGGTCTCCTTCAGTTTGCTTTCGTTGCAGTATCTGGCTGGATGCGCTGCGAATCATGGACGCTCCAAGCCGGGATTTTAGACGTACTCGAAACCGATACGTGAGCCGGGGGATTGTGTTCCAGTAAGAGCCAAGGCATCCCCGCTCAACAACAAAGTGTCTGCCAGATAGTTGAATCCGCCTCCAATATCAGACGGGTTCGCAATCAGCACTGGCCCATAGACTATCAGCACGAGAGCAAGAATCGTGAGTCCCAACCAAGTAGCCGCCGGACGCGCTTCTTTATTAACGATCAGGCCAAGGCTGGTCACCACAAAGACCGCGCCCGTCACATATGCCAAAAGCAGGTGTGCTGGAATCCACGTTGGCGTCAACTTGGCCAAAGGAACGCGTGAAATTTCTCAGTTTACCGGCTTCCGTAAAGCCGCGCCGAGCAACTTGCCCGGCCCCGGCTCTTGCACAAAGGCAACGAGACGGACATTTTTGGGATCTGTACCGGGCTTGAGTTTCAACTGAATGGTTTCGTCGAAACTTTTTCCTTTTTGCAGCTTTCCGATTTTTGTCAGTTGCAGCACCACCGCAACGTGTGTCAGATGCCGACCGCCATTTTCCCCATGCAAGACTTGGGATTCCACGTGGTCGAGGGCAACAGCTACGTAGACGTCGGCATTGTGCCTGTCAGAATTGCCATCGGCTTCAACGCGCGCCCGAAGAATACCCGGATTCCCGGCATCGACACTTACTTCGCCGATGCGCACAGGCACCTTAGGCGCGGCGGCAGCTTCGTGAAAAATTTTATTCACCTGCTGCGGATCGTTGGCCCGCATTTCACTGCTTCCGTCGACGATGATTTCCGGAGTGTACGGCGTCTGAAGTCCCAGCGCACGCACATAGGCGGCTTGCCGCTCGGTCAGCGTCGATGAAGAATTTGGATCTTTCCAGCCATCGTGATCCCAATAATCGACGTGCTCGCTGAGGACGATCAGTTGCGCGCCAGGAACAGGCTGCGACGCGTCCAATTTTTCAAGGAGAGCGTCGGCGGGCGGGCAACTGGAGCATCCTTCAGAGGTGAACAGTTCAACCAGAATGGGATGCGCCTCCGCGTTGGCTGCATCAGCGGGAGCAATAGTGCTTTCAATTCGCAGGCCTCGTCCGTCGGCTAAAGGCACCCCTTGCAGGAATAAAAAGCAGAACAAGAGCGCGCATACGAACAATTGCACTGAACCGCATCGAGACATAGAAATAATATTGGGTGAGAACGTTATCCGTGGCAATAGCCACTTAACCGGATTTTACGCAACCACTATGGCCTGCCAAAATAGTCGCGCATTCTCGCTACTATCTGAGCTTCAGAGGTAGTTTTGCGCTTGCCTGTTATAAGGCAAGACTGGAAACTATAATTACGCGCTGAATAAAATCTATGAAAGCCATCGCGGTAATTCCAGCGCGCATCGCCTCCACACGCCTGCCACGAAAAATGCTGCGGCAGATTAACGGCAAACCTTTAATTGGCATCGTGTATGAAGCGGTGCGATCTTCACCTCTGCTGGCTGATGTCATCGTCGCCACGGACTCCGACGAAATCATGGAGGCCTGCCGGAAGAATCACTGGAAAGCGGAGATGACTTCCGCTGTGCACCGGAGTGGCACCGAACGCGTGCATGAGATTTCGCAGCGCATCGTAGCCGACGTGTACCTCAACGTGCAGGGAGACGAACCGCTCACCCGCCCCGAGCACATCGCCACGCTCCTCGACGTAATGAAGAATGAGGTCGTGCAAGTCGGGACGCTGAAGACGTCTGCGCCTGACGCGGACATTCCCAATCCTAATGCGGTGAAAGTCGTGTCCGATGTGAACGGGCGCGCCCTGTATTTTTCCCGCGCGACCATTCCTTTCGACCGTGACACAACGAGGCCGAAATACTTCAAGCATCTCGGTCTGTATGCTTATCGCAAGGCCGCGCTCGACCGTTTTGTTCAGTTGTCGGAATCAGCCCTGGAAAAGAGCGAGCGTCTCGAGCAGTTGCGGTTTCTGGAAAATGGCATCGATATTTTTGTTGGACTGACTCCACACGACACCGTAGGAGTCGATACCGAAGAAGATTTACAGCGCGTTGCCGAGATGTTGAGAAATCGCTGACTAGTCGAACCAGTTCATTGCGAGACTGCTTCGTGAGCGCGGCTCCAGGCCTGTGCTGCGGCTACGCGGCGCGAAATCGCAGGATGCGAGTGAAACAGCCACTCGATCCACTTCGAGGGTGTGCGCTCCGCCAAATTCTGCTCCGCCAGCTTGTTCATCGAAGCAATGAAGGGCTCGACGCTGGCGATGGACTCGAAGGCATATTGATCCGCCTGTCTTTCGTTGAAGCGCGAGTATGCGTTGAGCGCCGGCATCAGCAAAAAAGACAATACGGTGGAAACAAGAACGAGCAGCGGCAGGTTGGCAAAATCGGAAAGCTCTTCGAACATGTGCTGATCGACCGCGTAGTGCAGAGTCCAGTTGGCCGCCCAAAAGCCTACGAACGTGATTGCCGCCTGTACGAAAATGCTCTTCAGAATGTGGCGGTGAACGTGGTGGCCGAGCTCGTGTGCGAGCACAGCTTCGATTTCTTCAGGCTGATAGTTATCCAGCAATGTATCGGCAAGAATGATGCGCCGCGTGCGTCCCATTCCGGTGAGCGCGGCGTTAGCCTTCTTGCTTTTCTCCGAAAGCTTCCAGCGATAAACCCCACGCACCCGCGTCCCGGCTCGCTGGCTCAAGACAACCAGCCGCCGGCGCAGGTCTTCGTTCTCCAACGGCTCGAACTTATAGAAGATGGGAAACAGCACGACCGGAGCCAATTGAGCGAGCCCCACAAAGAGCGCCATGAAAATTGCCCAGGCGAGCAGCCACCAATGCTGGGGCCACTGACGAATGGTGAGGTAAAGCAGCTCCACCACGATGGCGCCCAGGACCAGGCTGACCAGAAACCCCTTGACCTCGTCCCATATCCACGAGCGCAACGGCTGCGTCGTCAGCTGAAACTTGCGTTCGATCCGAAAGCCGTAGTAGTCGAGTCCCGCTCCCAGCGCTTTGCCAATGATGAGCAACAGCAGGAGATAGAAGAAAACCGACAACGTGTAGTTTTGAAAGCCCAGACGGTAAGCAAGATCGCGCAGCCAGCCGGACCATCCAGTTACAAGCAACACGACCAAAAAAGCCACGCCGAGCACAAAGTCGGCAACCCCAAGCCAGCGCTTGACAGAATTGTAACGGCGAGCCTCAGGCGAATCGTTGGAAGCCAAAGCTGGATTTGCGGAGAAGTCCATGCTTGGTTAGAAGTATCGCATCATTGAGGCCTGCTAGCCGCTGGCATTCACAAAACTCTCGCCCGCAGCCAGTATCTCGCGCACCAATTCCGGCGACGCGGCCTCGCAGTACAAACGCAAAAGCGGCTCCGTCCCGGAAGCTCGAAACAGAACCCACGCTTCGGCCCCATTCTCAAGCGTCGGCGCATCCAGAAAGAACTTTATCCCGTCGAGATTCTCTTTCTTGATCACGCGATATTGGCCGAGGCTCGTCGTGCTTTCGGCGCGCGCATGGGCGATAGCCGCCTGTTTGACCTGCTCGGGAATGTGCAGATCGCGGCGACCGTAGTAGTGCGGCCCGAACTCGCATTGCAGGTCTGCCACCAATTGCCCCAGCGGTTTGCCTTCTTCCGCCATTACATTCGCCAGCAAAAGGCAGTTCAACACGCCGTCGCGTTCAGGCAAAAAACGCGAATAGCCGATGCCGCCGGATTCTTCGCCCCCGATCAGGATGTCCGTTTCCATCATTAGATCGGCAATATATTTAAAGCCGATTGGAGTTTCGTGCAGCTTGCGTCCGTACTTGGCGGCGATACGATCGAGCATGCGCGTCGTGTTGAAAGCGCGCACTACATCACCCGGCCACTTCTTGCGTTCCAGGAGCCAATGCAGCAGGACGCAGAAGATCTTGTGCGAATCCACAAAGCTGCCATCTTCCGCCACGGCACCGATGCGGTCAGCGTCGCCATCGGTAGCGAGGCCTGCGTCGCATTTCTCGCTCACTACGGTTTGCTGCAACAGCGCGATATGAGGTTCGATGGGCTCGGGATTGATGCCAGGGAATAACGGGTTCAACTCCTCGCGAATCGTCACATGCTGGACGCCGAGTTTGCCGAAAATTCCGCCCAGAATTCCGCGGCCCGAGCCGTACATCGCATCGACCGCGAACTTGAATTTCGTTTTGCCAATGAGTTCGACGTCGGCAAACCGGCAAACCGCGGCAATGTAAGGCGTTTTGAGGTCCACTTCCTCAATCGCAGCCTTACTTCCTTGCGGCATCGCCGCGGCCGCGAGTTCTTCTTCGATCCTCTTCATAATCGCGGGCGTGGCTGAGCCGCCGAATTTGCCCTTGAACTTTACTCCGTTCCAGTTCCAGGGATTGTGGCTGGAAGTGACCATGATTCCGCCAGCAGCGCCTTGATTTTTGACCGCGTAGGAAAGCGCCGGGGTAGGAGTATAGTCGTTGGCCAGTTTGGCCGGTATGCCTGCCTCGGCGATAACATCGGCGACGATCTGCGCTGCGCGGTGCGAGGCGAAACGTGTGTCGTAACCGATGAAAATTCCGCGGCGGGGATCCTCGTCCTTCAACACATACGAAGCGATCGCGCCAGCCACGCGGCGCACGTTATCAAAGGTGAAATCGTCGGCGATTACACCGCGCCAGCCGTCAGTACCAAATTTGATCTCTTGAGGCATAGAAACTCAGTGGTCAGTGTTCAGCGATCAGTGGCCAGATACTCCGCAAGCTTTGCTGGCCACTGATCACTGGCCACTGATCTTTACACTAGCTTGTACATTTTTTTCTCGTCCAGATGTTTCACGACTCTTCCCACGTCCTGCGCGTTCTGCCGCGTCGTAATCAGCAGCGCATCTTCGGTTTCCACTACAACGATATCGTCCACACCCACTACGGCAACAAACTTTCCGGGAGCGTGGACGTAACTTCCGCTGGCGTTGAGCAAAAACTGTCCCGCGCTTGTGATGAGGTTGGCATTTTGCGGGCTGCTTTTGGCGGTGTGATGTTCATGCAGTGCCGTCCAGGATCCCAAATCGTTCCAGCCGAAATCGGCGGGAAGGCAAAAAATGTTTCCGGCCGTCTCGCCCTTGGCCGAACGCGGTTCGAGCACCGCATAGTCGACGCTGATGTTTTCGCACTTGGGATATAAACGCCGGAATGTGGACGCGAACTTACTAGTAGCGTATGTGGCGGCAATCTGCTCGAGCAGCGGCGCCGTTTTCGGAAGATGTTCCCGGAAGGCATTGGCCAGCGTGCGCGCGCTCCACAGAAACATTCCGCTGTTCCAGAAAAAATTTCCCGCCGCAACGAATTCAGCGGCTTTACTCACATCGGGTTTTTCGGTAAAGCGGCGCACCCGCAGCGCGCCATTTTCGAGCAAGCCGCCTGCCTCAATATATCCGTAGCCGGTTTCTGGCCGCGTGGGCCGCACTCCGAGCACGACAATATTTTCTCCCGCTGCCGCAATCTGAATTCCCCGCTCCAAGGTTGCACGATAGGCATTCTCATCGGCGATCACGTGGTCGGAAGGAAACATTCCGATGACCGCTTCTGGCGCTTGCCGTAACAGCAAGAACGCCATTAATCCGATAGCCGGGCCGGAATTGCGCCCTACGGGTTCGGCGAGAATCTGCGCCGCGGAAAGCCGCGCAAGTTGTTTGCGGATGGCAGGACGAAGATCGTCGTTGGTGACGATCCAGAACCGCTTGGGCTGCGCCGTCGGGAGCAACCGCATGACGGTTTGCTGAATCATTGTGTGCTTGCCGTCGAGCGCAAGCAACTGCTTGGCGCGCTTCTTGCGGCTCAGCGGCCAGAAGCGCGTACCGCGCCCTCCGGCGAGGATTACTGGGTAGAAGTTTGAATTTTTAGTCACAAATATTTACGGATTTCGATTTGTAAAGCGACAGGCTGCCAACTGACTACATTGTCGTCACCGGCTCCGGCAATTGCTTTCCCGGAACGCAAGCGCGAATAAATTCCAGCGTCCATTGGGGACGCACTTCGAAACGTTCGATGCACCCCGGTACCACAATGGCATCGCCCTTAGCCATCGTGACCGGTTCTTTTCCCGGAGCCTCGATCACCCCGCAGCCGTCGACGGCGACAAGTATCTGCGCTGAACTCTTCCCGGAGTCGTCGCGCGTCTTAAGAGCCAATACTTGTTTCGTCTCAAACTTATCCACGACGAAGTAAGCCGCGGCTATCAACGGCGAGTGCAGGTTGTGCGAGCCGCGAATTTCGGCGGGCACCGCGCGTACTACTTTTCCTGAAGAAGATGCCTCTCTCACCGCAGCCAATCCTTCTTTCAGATGCAACTCACGGGGTCTGCCGTAATCATACAAACGATACGTGGTGTCGGACTGTTGCTGGGTTTCGACAATCACGGAACCCGGCCCCAACGTATGAACTGTGCCGCCGGCGACATAAATCATATCGCCGGCGAAAATGTTGATCCAGTTGAGAAGTTCTTCGGCGCGCTGCTCGTGAATCGCCTTCTCGAATTCAGACAGTTTCACTCCCGGCTTAAGGCCCAGCGCGATTTGCGCTCCGGGTTGCGCGTGGGCCACGTACCAGCATTCCGTTTTGCCCCAAGGTTGGCCGACACGAAGCGCTTGTTCATCGTCGGGATGAACTTGCACGGAAAGTTTCTGCAGCGGGAACAAAAACTTCATCAACAAAGGGAACCGCTTGGCGTCGCGGGCGGCTTCGCCCACTAGATCAACCCCATATTCGTTACTGAGTTGCGACAGAGTCTGCCCGGTAAGCGGCCCGTTGACCACTTTGCAGTCGTCGCCGGTCAGCCACGATTCTCCGATATTCTCATCGAACTTGTGATTGGGATAGATGGGCGAGAGGTCGCGCGTGCCCCACGGACGCGGGTCAAAACGCGGAAGCATCAGCAATGGATAAAGATCGGACATGAATGTGCTAGTGACGGCAAAGGCCGCTCGTTACGGAACGGCCTTTGTTGAACCGATTATTTTTACCAACGGCTAGAGCGCGGCAAAGAACTTTCGCATACGCTCCAGGCCGCGATCCAACTCCGCCTTCGACGTGGCATAAGAGACGCGAATGTGGTCGCTGGTGCCGAAACCTTCGCCGGGAACCGTGGCCACATGAACTTCGCGCAACAACTTCCCAGCCACATCCGAGGCCGATTTCACTTTGCTGCCTCGAAAGAACGAAGACACGTTCGGATAAGCATAGAATGCACCCTCCGGCTGCACGCAAGTTACGCCGGGGATGGACCTTAGCCCTTTGACGACGTGGTCGCGCAGCTCGATATATTCGCTACGCATCTGTGCCACGCACTCCTGCGGACCCTTCAATGCGGCGACCGCCGCTTTCTGCACAATCGAGGTGGGATTCGAGGTGGATTGGCTCTGGAGTTTCGCCATCGCGCTAACGACGGGCGCGGGAGCCAGCGCGTATCCCAACCGCCAACCAGTCATGGCGTAAGTTTTCGAAAGCGAGCCGAGCACCACCATGCGCTCTCTGTAGTCGCGCAGCGAACCCACGGAAAAGTTCTTGCCTGTGTAATTTAAATAAACATAGCACTCATCTGAAAGCACCCAGATCCCACGCTCGTGGGCCAGGCGCACCACTTCGGTCATATCTTCCGGGCTCATCACAGCGCCGGACGGATTCGAAGGAGAATTGAGAATAATTACTCTGGTGCGCGGCGTAATCAGGCGCGCGACCATTTCGGTGGTAACGCGGAAGCCCTGCGACTCGTCGGATTGCAACAGGACACAATCTCCGCCCGCGTAGCGCACGATATCTTTGAACGAAACCCAGTAAGGAACCGGAAGAATCACTTCGTCGCCATGGCCGACCAGGACTTGGACTGCATTGAAAAGCGCGTGTTTTCCGCCGACCGACGCGATGACTTCTTCGCGGCGATAATTCGATGCAAAGTCTGTGGCGTGACGATGCACGATGGCATCGCGAAGCTCAGGCGTTCCCGCGACTGCCGTGTACTTGGTGAAGTTGTCCTGAATGGCCGCGATGGCCGCGTCTTTGATGTGCTGCGGAGTGGAAAAGTGAGGCTCTCCAGCGCCGAAATCGACCACGTCGATGCCCTGCGCGCGCAGCTTGTCGGCCTCAGCCACCACGGCCATGGTGGCGGAAGGCTCGATGCGATTGATTCGATCCGTGAGTATGAGCGCTTCAGTCGTCGCTGTGGTCATGCCTTTGTTTTTCCTCTCCGTTTTTTCTGTTTCTTAGATTTGGCCTTGCCAGCTTCTTCCAATCTTTTTTCCAACCTGCGGGCCGCGTCCAGCTTTTGCCGCAGCTTCAGGTCCACTACGTCGGGCACCAGTCCCTTCACCGGCCCGCCTGCTTGCGCGACCTCACGCACCAATCGCGAACTCACATAGGAGTACTTGTCCGCCGGCATCATGAAAACCGTTTCCAGCGTGGGTTCCAGCTTGCGGTTCATCAGCGCCATTTGCAGTTCGTATTCATAATCGCTGATGGCACGAATGCCGCGCAGCACACAGATGGCATCGATCGACTTCGCGTATTCCACCATCAGACCGTCGAACGTATCGAGGCGCACATTCTTCAGGTCCGCGGTGAGTTCTTTGAGCATCTCCAGCCGCTCGGCCACGCTGAACATCGGGGTCTTTTCCGAGTTGCGCAGGATGGCGACCACTAGCTCTTCAAAAATCTTGCTCCCCCGCTGAATCAAGTCGAGGTGCCCATTGGTGGGCGGGTCAAACGAACCGGGATAGATGGCAATGCCCTTGTTCAATCGTCCTCGCGGGAAAGCTCAACGGAGTCATACGCGATTCTATGCGGGTAGGAGCGGGAATGGCAATTGCGGATTCGTAGAGTAGCCGCCAGCGCAGCCGCAGTTAAGAACGGTTGACGATCGGTGTCCGAAGGAAGGGCAACGTCCCAAGCAGAAGAGCCAGGCCTGGGACAACCGTCCAATTGATCAGTGCCAGCAGAAAATAAAGAGGATGTTGCATCACGAAAGCGTTTCTCTCGATCAAAACACTAACTGGGAGCACAAAGCAAAATACGCAGAGCATGACGATCGCGGGAAACAGGCCGGCCGCCAAGCGCGCGAGCCGTTGCCCGCCGCCTCGCCGGGAGAGATAAGCTCCCGCGGCGCCGCACAGAGGCAACAGAATCCACCACGAGGCGTGAATCGCCAGTACTCCGCTGTCCTTCCACCAGAGCCTCGGCTGCAGCATGACGATCCGCTCCAGAAGCATCAGCAAAACTGAAGCAGCCGTCAAAGCAGCCAGACCCGGTAACCACAGAGTTTTGGTTCGGTTATTCATCACATCCTCCTTGCGCCTTGCGCGTCGAATATTTCGAGCCAGTTTCCGCCAATCCGCAGCTTCTTGAAGAGTGAGACGCAAAGCTTCGGGCTCGCACAAACCCTCCTCAAGAAACTGTTCGTAAATGTCTTCCAAATGATCGGCAAGCTCGTCAGCTACTTCTTCTTGCTGCCGCACGCCAAGACCGAGATCCTTCAGTTTTCCTCGAACAATGACATTCCACTCAGGCACCACTCACCCCCGCCAGGCGATCAAGTGCCAGGAAGAACGCGTGCCACTCCCGCCGCAGAGGAGCGAGTTGTTTCTTACCTTCCGGAGTAAGGCGATAATAGCGACGATCGCGCCCTGCCTGATTGCTTTCCCATTGGCCATTGACCCATGCACGCTTTTCCAGTTCATAGAGCATGGGGTAAAGCGATGCGAGGTTGAAACGCAGCGCACCGCCGCTTTTCTTCTCGATACGCTTGCAGATTTCGAAGCCGTAAAGCGGCTGTTGGTCGAGGAGGGCGAGGATAGCTAGCTCGGCGCTGCCACGGGAAATTTTCGAGCGAATGGGCTTGTTCATAACGAATACAGGAATCCTATATAGGAACCCTATATAGGAACCCTGCATTCGTCGATAGTACTTTGGTGTATTGTCCGCGGTGAAGTGAACTACCCGAGCTACGACCCCTAGCGCCTTGCCGCCGCCACAATCGGCGCCTTTACCGCCTCTGTGCCCGTCGGCATTGTAGTTACACGCGCCCCGTGGGCCTGAGCTGCCTGTGCCGGTGTCGCCGGCGCTGGTTGCGGAGGACTCGCAATCAGTCCCAGCGCTTTGCGAACTTCGGTATCGAGTTTGGCCAAGGTGTCTTTATTGTCTTTCAAAAACTGGCGGGCATTCTCGCGGCCCTGGCCGATGCGTTCACCCTTGTAGCTGAACCACGACCCGGACTTCTCCAGAATGTTGTTGTTCACAGCGATATCGAGCAGGTCACCCTCGCGCGAAATTCCTTCGCCATAAAGAATGTCGAATTCGGCCTCGCGAAACGGCGCGGCTACTTTGTTCTTCACCACTTTCACGCGCGTACGGGAACCCGTCACCACATCGCCATCTTTGATGGCCGCGATGCGGCGAATATCGATGCGCACCGAAGAGTAAAACTTCAGCGCCTTTCCCCCCGTGGTCGTCTCCGGATTGCCGAACATCACGCCAATCTTTTCGCGGATTTGATTGATAAAAATCAGGCAAGTGCGCGACTTTGAAACCGTCCCGGTCAGCTTGCGCAGCGCCTGCGACATCAGCCGCGCCTGCAAGCCCATATGGCTGTCTCCCATCTCGCCATCGAGTTCGGCCTTGGGCACCAGCGCCGCCACCGAATCCACCACTAACACGTCAATGGCATTCGAGCGCACCAGGGCTTCAGTGATCTCCAGCGCCTGCTCGCCATAGTCGGGTTGAGAAACAAGGAGGTTGTCGACGTCCACACCTAGTTTCTTGGCATAGCCGGGATCAAGTGCGTGCTCGGCATCCACAAACGCTGCCATCCCGCCCAGCTTCTGCGCCTCGGCAATCACCTGTAGCGTGATGGTGGTCTTGCCGGATGATTCCGGGCCGAACACTTCAACCACGCGCCCACGGGGGAAGCCTCCGACGCCCAGTGCCGCGTCGAACGAGATCGAGCCGGTCGAGATCACCGCAATGGGGACGATGGCTTCCTTCGACCCCAACCGCATGATGGAACCCTTGCCAAACTGCTTTTCGATCTGCGCAAATGCCAACTCAATCGCTTTGCCGCGTTCATCCGCCATGGGAGGTGAAGCTCCTTTTGAAATACAAAATCAATCTGGCCGGATTATACATATAGAATGAAGCGAATAAAAGGCGAATCAAGAGAATTAACTGTGGAAAGGTTCCGAAATGGGCAGCGCCTTACGTGCCGTCACTCTGAGGTCCGCGCTTTTTGCGGGCCGAAGGAACCTATGGGTTTGTCGACAGCGGCTGTGGTGCCGACCAAGTGCAGAGGTCCCTTCGGCAGGCTCAGGGCAGGCTCTTCGTTGGGAGTCCTCGGCGAAGCCGATGATTCCGCTGCCTCAAGGATGACAGACGGACGCGCGATCAGCTTTCAACGGGACCAGAGAGCCGCTTGTACAACTCACTATACTTTTCGTTGGAGCGGCGATAAGCGGCCATCACCTCGGGCCGCACCAGTCGCTGCGAAGGGACCACATTGTGCAGGTAGTGCTCCAGCGCCCGTTCCAGCACAACCCGCTGCGACTGCCCGTTCTCCTTTGCGAAGGAGACGATCTCTTCGAAGAGCTTCGCGTCGATTTCCAGAGCGATCTTGACGGTGCGCGGCATAGTGGCTCTCGGTCAGATTCTAGCTGGTGGACTGGCAGGATCAAGATAAGTCTAGAGATTGCTACGGACCACGCAACGGGTCATGCTGGGGGATCGCCGAAGCGAATGGAAGGCAACTCTTGGTAACATCGCCGGCGTAACTCACTGGCTTGCGGTTCGAACCGGCGCCATGCACAATAGCCCCACGGACCTTCTGGAACGGGCACAGTGCGAAAAAATGCCACACAAGAGCGAGTTGACAATCCTTTGGGACTAAGGCTGGTTCCTAAAATCCTCGACTGGTTGGATTCTTTCAGGCTCAGTAAACGCATAGGTGTGATGACCTACAAAACCTATCGCACAAGAAAGTTGGATAGTGCGGTAGGAAGCGAGGTAGCGGTTGTTGAGCGCATTGCCGCGAGGTCTACCATGGTTCAAGTGATCTGTTGGCCGTGCCTAGAGGAATTCAATTCCCAGTCGCAACACGGTGAAGACCCAGACTACAATCTTGCGTTTGGTAATGTGTCACTAGAAAATGCACTCGCTGGAAAATTACCGCGCTGTACGACGTGCGACAGATCAATGTCACCAAGCGGTGTTGGCTCATCTTCGAATATTGGTGAGCGCCAAAACGAGCTTCGAAGATTTCTGACCGAGTCCGAACAGCAGGTACGATCTTCACTCGCGTTCCGGGCTGCCCGTGCGGTTGCGAAGTTAGGTCGCCGAGAATAGTTCTTAGCTTATCTTCGTCTTCCTAGCGTCGCTACTAGAGTTCGCCCCACAGCCTTCCATCCGACCGTGCAGGAAAAGATATTCCGCCGCATTCGCTTCTAGTTCGCGCGGCGGCGTTTTCATGGGATCCCAGCCGGTACGCAGCAACGCACAAACGAACTCGCTTACCACGTCGAGCACAATCTCTTGCCGGGCGATCCCCGAGTAGAGGAGACCCGACTTGTGCGCGATCATGCCAAGGGCGCCCTCAGTCACGAACAGCGAAATAGGGCAACGGACAGATCCCGAGGTCAGCACTACACGGTAGTACTCGCCAGCTCTGCCGGATATGTCAGAAAAATCAACGCTCTTAACTATCCACTGCTCTGACCTGCTGCTCATTGCACCACCAAAGCCTCTCTCCATTATTTTACCGGCTTCCCGAACGCTGTCACGGATAATCGCTGGACGGACATGGTGCGGCTCGAGTCTGAAGGCCATCTACCTCTGCAGCAAATCCACCGGAGCGGTCACATCATGCACGCGGAAGTACTTGGCCAGCGCCGGATACTTCCGCGCCACGGCCTCATACATCGCGTAAGCGACATTGCGGTAGGAAACATGTCCGGCCGGCGTGGTGCGCAATTCTGAAATGTAGACAGCTTCGGCGAAGTCCATCTTAAACAGCGCCCTCTTCTTGAACGCCAGCGGGATTGCATACTGCGAATTTTCTTCCGCTTCCGGCGAATTGCGCCCGGCGAGATTTTCTATCGCTGCTTGTGTCCGTCCCATAGCGGCTTCGTAGCGGCTGCGCATGTCGGCGTCTTCCACGTCGAGCAGCATCTCGTAACCGTGCTGCGTCGTGGCCGCCTGCATCACCTGGATGCATCGCCGATGCCGGTGCATATCGCGGAAGCCGCCGGTGTCCATGAGAATGTCGAAGCGGAACTGCTGTCCGGCGCGGAAGCCGCGCAGCATCTCGTCGTGCTTGCCGCGGTGCTTTAATCCCAGGTCGATGATCTCGCGGCGCTTGCGCTCCCCGGCAACCTGCACCGACTGCCGAATCTGGCGATAGGAAAAATGGCAGTGTTCGTATAAAAGCGTGGTCGCGATTTCCACTTCCAACGGTTCTTCATCCAGCAGATCGACAATCGTCTTCGACGGCGCAAGCTTTTCGTGCGCCATCAGTTCGCGCGCGGCTTGCCGCAACTCCCGCCGTGTCTCGCTCTCGTAAATATTCGGGTCGGCATACTTCACCAACGTCGGCGCAACACGAACTTCACGCAGCAATTCCTGCTCGGCTCGCGCACCCAACTCCGGATTCACGGCTCGAATCTGCTCCACCAGATCGCGCTGCGAATCAGCGTTTACGTTATAAGCCGCCGAAGTGGCCGCTTTCTTCAACGACACGCCGAGCCCGCGCACTTCTTTATGGGTGTGAGAAAGAAGATGCGCCACCTGCGTTTCGAGCGTGCGCGCATTGACGATCTCGCCCAGCGAAGTGTTCGTAGCCAGCGGCAACAGATACCTCGTGATGTCGAATGCCCGCGCCTTCAGCGTCCGCTCATAGGCTTCCTGCTTCATATCGGCGGGCTTAGGCGTGATGCTGATCAGGTAATTCGTCATGTGCGCCGAAAGGGCTTCATATTCGGCAAATAGAAAATCCAGCGTCTCGCGATAGAGCTTGCGCGCCTCGTCATCGGCGCCGAAATCAGGCGTAAAGTAGCCGCTCTTTTTAAAGTCCTGATAGCGGGTCGACCGTTCCTGCCCATCCCATCGTTGCTCATCCGCCAGTTCGATTGCCGCAAGAATTGAGAGCCGCTCGATCGCCAGCGAAATGTGCGCCAGGTCGGCAATCGAGCGATGGCCGTACTGAAAATAAAAAGTGTTGAGAAACTTCTCCGCCTTCTGGGTGCTGATCTCGCGCAGCGACTCTTTCATCGACAATGCTGAACGCGAATACTTTGCCATCGCGTAGGCTTGAATCTCAGGCTCCGCACCGAACACCGCGAACACTTCGGTTGAAGGTTCAGCAGTTAGCGGCTTCTCGGCGGGTTGTTCGACGCTCGCCGGTTTTTCGCCCGCGGAAGTTTCTGTCGCCGACGTTTGTGAAACCGAGGCCCGCTGCGGCGAGCGATGAACCGAGGCGGCAATGGAAATGACATCGGCGGTTTTTTTGTCGGAAGGCTCGGGCATGGCGGTCACACCATTCGTCACAGGTTGAGGCATGGGAGTGAGGGAATGTTACGCGTCGGCATTGTGAATGCGCAATGCGTTAGAGAAGCGTTAACTTGGTACGCGCTAAACTCGTGGCGTGGATCCTCTGCTTCAATCCGTCGCCCATCGGCCTTGGCTCCTGCCTCAAGGCCCATGGTTGATGAAGCAAATCTGGCACGATCTTTTATTTGCCCACTGGCCCGTTTCAGTTGCTGCGCTGCGGGCGCTGATCCCCGAACAAGTCACGCTCGACACTTTCGACGGAAACGCCTGGGTCGGGGTTGTTCCGTTTCACATGACCGGCATCCATCGCCGCGGATTGCCGCCTGTTCCTGGCTTGTCTCGCTTTCCTGAGCTGAACGTTCGCACTTACGTGACCCATGCCGGCAAGGCGGGAGTCTATTTCTTCAGCCTCGATGCCGCCAACCTCGTCGTTGTTCACGCTGCACGCACTTTCTACCATCTGCCCTATTTTCACGCGACGATGAGTTCTCAGGCACGCGATGGCGCGATTCACTACGCTTCTCGCCGCCATTGCGATGCGGCAGAGTTTCGCGGCAGCTATTGGCCCACGTCAGAAGCGCGTCTTCGCGACAAGGGATCAATCGAGCACTGGCTCACCGAGCGCTATTGCCTCTACACAACCCATCGCGGGCAAGTCTACCGCGGCGAGATTCACCACCGGCCCTGGCCGCTGCAAGATGCCGAAGCGAAATTTGAAACCAATACCGTTGCCTCCGCTGGCGGAATTTCCCTGCCCGATACCGTGCCGCTCCTGCATTTCGCACGCCGCCTCGAAGTCCTGATCTGGCCGCTCCGCCGCGCGGATTCGTCTCAGCGATAGGTATAATTCGGCCTTCTACGTAAATCATTATTCCTGCAACGAAGGTGGAAGCCATTCATGTCTCTTTCAGGACGAGTCGCGCTGATTACGGGAGCTTCGCAGGGCATCGGTCGCGCCTGTGCACTCAAACTCGCCGCAACGGGCGCCACGCTCGCCCTCGCCGCGCGCAATCAGGAAAAACTCGGCGAGCTCATGAAGGAAATCACCGCCGCGGGCGGCAAAGCTGATGTTTTCCCGCTCGACGTTGCCGACGAAGAACAGGTAAAGTCCGCGGCAAAAACCATCATCGGCGAGTTCGGCAAGATCGACATTCTGGTCAACAACGCCGGCATCACCCGTGACCAGCTCGTCATCCGCATGAAGCGCGCCGACTGGGACGCCGTTCTTCAAACCAATCTCACTTCCGCATATTTGTGCATTCAGCAGATCATCGGTTCCATGCTTAAGCAGCGCTGGGGACGCATCGTCAATATCACCAGCGTCTTTGGCCAGATGGGACAAGCCGGGCAGGCGAACTACGCGGCGTCGAAAGCGGGGCTGATCGGTCTGACAATGGCTATTGCGCGAGAAGTCGGATCGCGCAACATCACGTGCAACGCGGTCGCTCCCGGCTTCATCGAAACCGCTATGACGGCTGGCCTCGGCGACGAGTTCAAGCAGAACGCCGTCAAGCAGATTCCACTGGGCCGTGTGGGATCGCCCGAAGACGTGGCTAGCGCGGTCGCCTTCTTGGCCTCCGATGAAGCTTCCTACATCACGGGCCACGTGCTAAACGTGAATGGCGGCATGCTGATGGGATAAAGGTGTCATCGCAAAGGACGCCGAGAGCGCCGAGAAAATCGCGCGGAGAAAAATGAAGAACGAAGCCGCCAAGGCGTCAGACGTCAGTATTTCCTCGGCGATCTCTGCGTCCTCTGCGTTAGAAAGCCTTTCTATTTTCCCTGCACAAACCCTGGCCCAAATCGCACAAGCCCGTGAAGTGTTTCTCGAGTATGCGCAATCCTTGGGCTTCAGCCTCTGCTTCCAAAACTTCGATAAAGAACTCGCGGAGCTGCCGGGCATTTACGCGCCTCCCGAAGGCCGTCTGCTGCTGGTGGAAAAAGAAGGCCAACTCGTGGGCTGTGTGGCGCTGCACAAACTCGGCCCGGGCATCTGCGAAATGAAGCGCCTGTACCTTCGCCCGCAGTTCCGCGGCCAGGGATTGGGACGTGCCTTGGCTGACCGCATCATCTCTGAGGCGCGTCAGATCGGCTACCGTCACATGCGCCTTGACACCGTCGAACCGGTGATGAAAGATGCTGTGGCGATGTACTACAAGCTGGGATTCAAAGACATCGCGCCTTATTGCGAGAACCCAATGCCAGGTGCGATTTATCTGGAACTGGAATTATGATTCCACGGGACCGCGGCTCATCTGACGCGCAGCAATCGATTGTTCGACTTGAGGTTAAAACCATGAAAAAAGCTCTTGTCATACTTCTCCTGATGCTTTTTGCAGTCTCCGCCTTCGCCGCGGACGGCAAACCCGTTTCCTACAAAAGCGGTGACGAGACCGTTCAAGGCGTCCTCTACACGCCCGCGGGCAAAGGCCCGTTCCCGGCGCTGATCGTTATCCATGAGTGGTGGGGATTGAACGATTGGGTCAAAGATCAAGCCTCGAAGTTTTCCGACGAGGGCTACGTTGCCCTCGCTATCGATCTCTATCGCGGCAAAGTCGCCACCACGCCCGACATGGCGCACGAAATCATGCGGGGCGTTCCGGAAGACCGCGCCAAGCGTGATTTGAGCGCAGCCTTCGACTACCTGGCGTCTCAGTCCAACGTAAAGAAGAGCCGCATCGGCGCTGTTGGATGGTGCATGGGCGGAGGCTACTCACTCGACGTCGCACTGCAGGAGCCGACGCTCGCCGCCGACGTCATCAATTACGGCCACCTCGCCACCGATACCGACGCGCTCAAGAAAATCAGCGCGCCCATACTAGGCTCGTTCGGCGGCCAGGATCACGGCATCACGCCCGACGATGTCCACAAGTTCGAACAGACCATGAAACAGCTAGGCAAGAAAATAGATGTCAAGATTTATGACGATGCCGGCCACGCATTCGAGAATCCGAACAACAAAGACGGCTACCGCTCCGCCGATGCCGCCGACGCCTGGAAGCGCACGGCCGACTTCCTGGCGCAGACGTTGAAGAAGTGAGTTGTTGCTACCGCGTCGACCCGTGGCATCGTGCCGGAGGAATCGAAAAGCATTTCAACGCAGAGGCCGCCGAGAACGCCGGGATTTTTTTGTATCTCTAGCTCAGAGTTGTTACTCGGCAGGCTCTGCGATTAATCCCCGGTTTCACGCGGTTTTCGCGCGGCCCGAATTTCCACTTGCCAGAAGTTGCTGCTGTGGTTACTATGTCGCATCCTGAAATGCTTCCTGCAATCAACATTGGCGAAACGATCCGCAACTACCGGTTGCAAAAAGGTATGTCTCAGGGCGACATCGAAAAGCGCACCGGCCTGTTGCGCTGCTACCTTTCCCGCGTAGAGAACGGCCACACCATCCCCTCGCTCGACACGCTTTCAAAAATTGCCGGAGCGATGGAGATCGCCTTATCGCAGTTCTTCTCCGAGTCCAGCCACAGTAACGGCAACAAGGGCTTGCCCCAGCTTTCCGATGACGAAGTCCGCTTCCTCAGCCAAATCCGCCGCTACGCCACCAGCCTGAACGACAGCGACCGCAAGCTGGTGCTCGCCATGGTGAAAAAGATGGCGTCGAATTCCAAGTAAGCTCTCAGCACTCAGATTTTTACGACAATCGTCGATCCGATCGCCTCTGCGCTCCCTATTGCAAAGTGAATAGGTCTGCAGTACCCGCGGTTTCATTGCCCACCACCACGGTAGCGCCTGTCATGGCTACGGAATCGCCAAAGTTTCCCTGGTTGAATTCCGGGTGGAAAGCGAATTTCGGTTGAAACGTTGTTTGCCATCCCCCCGCAGGTTCCACGTAGAGGAACGCGGCTGAGTTATCTTCTCCGCCGAGAAGCAGTTCTTTCCCGCTTTTGGCAATCGCGATTCCGAAAAGAAAAGTAATGTCGTCCGGCGCCGGGAACTGCGCGGTTTCGGTGGCGTTTGCCCACCCGCTCGCAGGTTTGGAGAACAGGTATACCTTGCCCGTCTTGTTGTCCGACGCATAGCCGTCCGCGATTATGGATTGACTGTCCATAGCCAATGCGATAGAAAATCTATCTCCGTCGGACGCTGTCAAGGTGGCAATCTTCTGAATGCCGCCGGTGGACCGTTGAAAAACCAGGACTGCTTTATTGGGCTGGTCCGTCACCGCGATAGTTTCGCCGTTGATAGCGACGGCCTCCGGTCCAACGGCGAGGTTGGACAATAAAACGCTATTGCTCGGGCCCATGTTCGTCCATCCCCCAGAAGCCTGGTCGAACACAAACAGGTACGATTTTTTTGGATAGGCGAAGTATCCCGTGCTGACAATGGTCTTTCCATCGGCGCTCATTCCAAGGTAAAGGCCCAGGTTGTTATAGGCACCCGTGTTAATTAATGCGAGAGTGGCGTCGGGGTGAGTTGTGTCCTGCCATCCGGCGGCAGGACGGATGAAGACTTCGATGGAGCCGATGCCGGTAAACCCTCCGCCCGCGCAGTTGCCCGCGAACGAGGCGATCGTGCCGCCGTCGGCGCTGATGGCCAGAGCCCCACCCAACAGGCACTGATCGGTGGGCATCAATCTCGCCGTTTGATTCATGTAGACCCAACCTGCGGAAGGCTTCTGATAGACATAAATTTCACCCGCGGTTCCGTCGCCCTGGGCGGCTCCGACCGCCACCGTATTGCCATCCTGACTGATGGCTACGTTTCCAAACCCGCTTCCCGATTGATTATCGGTCCCGTTGAGTCCCGCCAATTCCGTAACAGGCCGATTCGATGCGCTCGCGGAGACGGCAAGAGCGAAAAGACTGAGAGTACAAGCGAGAACTTTGTGCATAACAGAGCCTCCTGGAAAGTTGATCAGGGCACCGTGGCCCACGCAGCAAGGAAGGCCGGAGTTCGGGGATTATCCTCCAGTCTTCTCTACGATGCAAGTGCGCAAGACTCTGCAATCGTTGTCGGTGCCTTGGGGACGTCCGCTGCGCGTCTCCGAACCACCACGAGAAATGACTAAGGGCTGAATGCTGACTGCTAAGTGGTGACCGCTGACTTAAGTACCATCCCCTTGGTGACCCTCGGGTAACTCGCCGCCAGCCGCGACAACTCCTACACTGTTGACTGGAGAGTCTTGCGTGACCACCGACGAAGAACTCAACCTTCTCGATTCGCAACTGCGGCGGCTGAAGATCGACTACGAGATCTATTTCAGCAATCCCACGAAACGCCCTCCCACCGATATCGAGTGGAAGGTGCTGTCGCTGTTGCGGAAATTTTCCGACGGTGGGCGGATGAATTTTTCCCAGCGCTTTCGCTACAACGAAATGGCCCAACGCTACGCCATCTACAGCGACCTGTGGCGCAAGAAGTCGCGGATTCGAGAGGAAGGCTACCGCCGTCCGCAGGATGCGTTGCTCTCGGTGCAGGGCGTCCGCACAATGGAAGAAGAGAAACCGCAACACCCCGTGTATGGGCTTGCCCACGGAGCCGCAGCCTCAGCCGCGGCTACGTCAACCCCTCAAGAGACGTCGGCCCAAACGGCTCCCGCCGCGGAATCCTCTTCGCCCAAACCCTTCACCTTGCACAGCGCCGAGAGCGAGCGCGAACAAGTAGAGCGCCTCTACAACACCCTCGTCGCGGCAAAAAAGAAAGCCGGGGAAAGCGTCTCCGGCAACTTCGACTCCTTCACCACCTTCGTGCAGAAAAAGACCGAACAAATCAGGAAACAATACGGCTGCCAAAACGTGGAGTATTCGGTGGAGATGGCCGGCGGACAGGTTAAGCTGAAGGCCAAAGCGAAGGCGTAGAAGCCGAGCCATTTAATCTCTCGTCATGTGCGAGCTAGAGGAGATCGGAACGGTGAATTTCGACCGGGAGGTCGACTCGTCACTATTATGAATGTTCTGGTGCCGTTCGGGTTCGACGATCTCACCGTCAATTTCCGAGGCTTGCGAAGTTCGCTATTGTCTGAGCTATCGGCAGCTCGTCATCTCTTCAATAATTGGATTTGGAATCGTCGCAACATTACTGTCTCTGTTGCCCGGTTCCCGCGGAATATCCAAGTGGATGCTCTTGCCTGTCCTGTGGTTCTTCGTCACGGTCGCCAACCTTTATGATTGGGATTTCTCGGTTCGAAAGCTTCATAAGCCGCGCCGTGGCGAGCGCGCCGCGCGTTGCGAAACGACCGTCTCAGTGATTTTGAAGGCGAACCGACGTCCCGTTCCTGCCAATTGCTGATAGAATCTTCGGTCGCTCCGCACGCATTCTTCATAATGAGGCCGGTCATGTCTCCCAGCACTTCCCCCATTCATCGTGCCCTTCTCAGCGTCACCGATAAAACCGGCCTAGCCGACTTCGCCCGCACGCTCTCAACCCTCGGCATTGAACTCATCTCCACCGGTGGCACCGCCAAGCTCCTGCGCGACTCCGGCATCGCGGTCAAAGACATCTCCGAACTCACAGGCTTTCCTGAAATGCTCGATGGCCGCGTGAAGACTCTTCACCCCAAAGTTCACGGCGGAATCCTGCATCGCCGCGACGATCCCCAACACCAAGCCGCCATTGCTGAGCACGGCATCGCTCCCATCGACATGGTCGTGGTCAATCTCTACGCCTTCGAAAAAACCGCGGCCAAGCCGGGCGTCTCGCTCGAAGAACTGATCGAAAATATCGATATTGGCGGGCCGTCGATGATTCGTTCCGCCGCCAAGAATTTTCATGACGTGGCCGTGGTAACTTCGCCCGATGACTATGCCGCCATTGCCGATGAGCTCAGTAAATCAAACGGCGCACTCTCGCTCGACACGAAGTGGCAGCTTGCACGCAAAGCCTTCGCCGTCACCGCCGCGTACGATTCCGCCATCGCCTCAACCCTCGAACGAACCGGCCGCGCCGAGACTCCAAAAGATCAAGGCGAAACCTTCCCACAAACTCTTCGGCTCTCATTCCGCAAAACTCAAGATCTGCGCTACGGCGAAAACCCTCATCAGAAAGCCGCCATGTATTCCGATGGCTCCGCCACCGGAGTGGCCAATGCCCGCCAGCTTCAGGGCAAGGAGCTTTCCTTCAACAACATCGTCGACCTTCAGGCCGCATGGGATCTCGCCCAGGAATTTAACGAGAACGAATTCGACGAGCCAGTTTGCGCCATCATCAAGCACACCAACCCCTGCGGCACCGGCACGGGAAAGACTCTGGCTGAAGCATTTCAGCGTGCTCTGGAATGTGATCCTGTCTCGGCCTTTGGCGGAGTCATCGGCGTCAATCGTCCCATCGATCTTCAAGCCGCGGAAGAGATGCATAAGTTATTCGTCGAAGTTATCGCCGCCCCGGCCTTTGACGAAGCCGCGAAAGCGAAGTTCGCGACCAAGAAAAATCTGCGCCTCGTCGAAGTTATCCCCGCGAATCAGAAGTGGGCCATGAAAAATGTCTCAGGCGGAATGCTCGTCCAGGATGCTGACCTACGCCAGCTTCAAGATTCAGACCTAAAGGTCGTCACCAAGCGCCCGCCAACGCCCGAAGAAATCCGCGCTCTGCTGTTTGCCTGGAAAGTTTGCAAGCACGTGAAGTCCAACGCAATTGTCTATGCCCGGGAAGGACAAACCGTTGGCGTCGGCGCTGGTCAAATGAGCCGCGTCGATGCCGCCAAGATCGGCGCCATGAAAGCCCAACTACCGCTGACAGGAACAGTCGCCGCCTCTGACGCTTTTTTCCCATTTCCCGATGGTGTGGAAGAAATCGCGCGCGCCGGGGCCACGGCCATCATCCAGCCCGGCGGCTCGCAGCGCGATCCTGAGGTCATCGAAGCCGCCGACCGTCTGGGTCTGGCAATGATCTTTACCGGCGTGCGACACTTCCGTCACTAAGCATTCTCGATTTCTCGACAGCTAACGGTCGTGACAGCTCATAATCTAGAATTCGTCTTGCGCAACGGGTGGGACTTTCTCCGGAGGAAATGTGAAAGCGTTCACAATTGCTTTTCTTGTTTCACTGATGATTTCGATTTCAGCATTGACCGTGATGGCCGCGCCCAAACCGAAGGGACCCACGGTCGGACAAAAGTATTGCACCGGTTCCACGCCCTGTGTGCTCACCTCCCACAACGACGGCAACCGCGATGGTGTCAATCCTAACGAAGCGACGCTGAAGGCTTCCACGCTGAACTCCGGCAGTCATCCCGTGCCACAGTGGCTCGCCACCACCGACGGCCTGATCTATGCCCAGCCGCTCTATATCCATCAGTTAGCGGTCAACGGCACTCCCTATAATGCCGTCTTCGCCGCCACGGAAAACAACAGCGTCTACTCCCTCAACTCAGACGCCACAGCGACCACCGGCGCAGTCTTAGCTCAGGCAAACCTGAACGATGCCAGCGACCTCAGCGCAGGGTCCACCGAGATCGCCGCCGCTGCAGCCGATCTCCCCGGAACCTGTAGCCCTCCCGGCCTTCAACCCGAAATAGGCATCACGGGCACGCCTGTCATCGATGTTTCGGTGACGCCGCCGGTCCTCTACGTGGTCACTCTTCACGAGGACGTGGATAGTCTGGGGAACAAGACGTTTCGGCAAAAGCTGCACGGCTTGTTTACCGACACGCTTCAGGAAATTCCCGGCAGCCCCCTGGTTTTGGATACGAATTTTGGCACCAATCATGCCCCGGGATGGAGTCCGGTGTATGACAACCAGAGATCCGGATTAGCATTGGTTAAGGAAAAAGGGGTGGCCAAGATCTGGGTGACTTGGGCTTCGCATTGTGATGACGATCCGCATTTCGGATTTGCCATCGAGTTCACGTACAACTACACCGGCACGAATGCCTTTGCCAACGCCTACACCGTATTTAACACGGAATCGAGCTGCACCAAGCAGCCCTGCATCGGAGGAATCTGGATGTCGGGCGCCGCGCCGGCAGTGGATGCGAGCGGAAACGTATACGTTGCCGTCGGCAACGGCTCCGACACACATCAGGGCAAGGGAGAGTACAGCAACAGTGTCGTGAAGCTTTCCGATGCCGGCTTTCAGGATTTTTATTCTCCGCCGGACTACGACATTTTGAACCGTGGCCACAGCGTGGTGGCCTGCACAAATCCCAATGCTACGAAGTGTCCCAGCCCGTGCAAATTCGATAGCACCAAACAGTTCTGCCAGCTTTCGCTCACTACCGGTGACTTGGATTTAGGCGCTGGTGGAGTAACTTTGCTCGCGCCCAGCTTCGCCCTCACCAATCCTGAAATTGTGGCGGCCGGCAAGCAGGGCATGATTTACGTTGCTTTTACCAAGAACCTAGGGCAAATCGACAGCCACGTTGCCGATCTGTCCGAATACGCATGCACAACGTCCGCTACTCCCGCCGCCGGATCAATCGCGCAATGCTTTCTCGGTCTGGTCAATGCTGCTTCCGACATTACGTACGGCAGCCGCGGCGCACCCGCATTTTTGGCGGGCGCTTCTGGGAGCGGGCAGAACTATCTTTACTTCTCCAGCGTCTCCGACACAGTTAAGGCTTTCAAATTGCAGGATTCCACGGGCTTGGGGACATTCGCTACCACGCCGGCGACTCCCATCTCGGGTCACATCTTTTCCTACCCGGGCGCGTCGCCTTCGGTAACCTGGAATAAGGCCGAGAGCAGCAACATTACCGATGCGATCGTGTGGTCCATCGATAGCGGCGGCTATGGATCTGCCGGCCAGCCTGCCACGCCCGCCGTGCTCTACGCCTACAAAGCAATCCCTACCGGCTCGGGCGCCGGATCGCTGGGCGCAGAACTGTGGAACACGTCCGCGTACAACGCTTCCGTTCCGGGCAACCCGGGCGCAGTGAAGTTTGTTGTGCCCACAATTGCTGATGGAAAGATATTCGTGGCCGGCGGCGCGCAGGGATATGAGCCTGGCAGCGGGAACTGTCTATCGCCCACTACAACCACGCAGCCGACAGGGTGCGGCGGATTGGCGATGTATAAGTAGCGGCGTATGCAGTGTTCAGGCGCGTGAAGAGTGCAGTTGAAGGAATGCCTACGCTCCGTATGCGCATTTACTCAACTTGACAATTCGCGTTCCATCGGCCCTGTACTTCTGTTTCGTTTTCGTTCTCGGCGCGCACACTGTTTTTCCGCGCCCGTCGTCTAACGGGGTAGAATAAAGGCACCCCATCCCGGCGACGTGGCATCCAATCGCTATGGTTTCGGGTACGCATTTTTAATCCAATCAGGTTGAGCATGAGACGATTTTTTTGTTTTGTTTTCGTGACGGCTGCGGCGATTGCGCCCGCCGCACTCGCACAAACTAAGCCCGCACAATCCACATCCGCGTCGCAAGCGGATTCCAAGCCGGCTCAGTCATCCCCGCACAAAGCGGATCGTTCCGCGGCTTACTATCACTACGCGCTTGCCCACATGTATGAGGAGCAGGTCACGGTCTATGGCCGCAGCGAATTGGCGAACAAAGCGATCGAAGAATACCGCCAGGCCATCGATGCCGATCCCTCATCCGAGTTTCTGACTTCCGGGCTGGCTGAGCTCTACGTGAAAACCGGGCGCATCCGCGACGCGGTGGTCGAAGCGCAGGACATCATCAAGCGCGATCCCAATAATCTGGAAGCTCACAAACTCCTGGGCCGAATCTATCTGCGCTCTCTTGGCGACATGCCCGGCGGCAACGGATCCGACAACGTGCTCAAGCTGGCTATCGAGCAGTATCAGCAGATTGTGGCCATCGAGCCCAACAACGTTGACGATCACCTGTTGCTCGGCCGCCTTTACCGCCTGAACAACGACCTGCAAAAAGCCGAGGGTGAGCTTAAGACCGCAGTAAAAATCGATCCTAATTCCGAAGAAGCCGTAACCACGCTCGCGATTCTCTATACAGACGAAGGCGATACGGCGCGCGCACTACAAGTGCTGAGTTCAATTCCCGACGCTAGCCGCTCCGCCAAGCTGTATTCCGCGCTCGGCACAGCCTATGAGCAGCGCAAGGAATACAAGAACGCAATCGACGCCTACAAAAAAGCGATTCAACTGGATCGCGACAACCTCGACGCGATTCGCGGCCTGGCCGAAAATCTGTTGAACGACGGCCAAACCGATGCCGCTCTCGAACAGTACAAAGTCATTGCCGACGCCAATCCAGAAGACGCGCAAACCTACCTGCGCATGGCGGAGATCTACCGCCGCCAGGGCAAATACGATGAGGCTCTGGAAAATTTGAAGAAGGCCGACACCATGGTGCCGGACTCGCTCGAAGTTCCCTACAACACCGCGGCGGTTTATCAGTCGCAGGGACGTTACGACGAAGCCGTCAAGTTGCTTCAGGATCTGGTAAAGAAAACCGAGAAGCCCGATTCCAGCTACAGCCAGTCGGACCGCAACAACCGCGCGATTTTCATCGAGCGCCTCGGATTGGTCTACCGCGACGAAGAAAATTACACCGCCGCAGTCGAAGCTTTCCGCAAGATGCTCACCTTGGGCGATGAGAACGCTGAGCGCGGATACCAGAACATTATCGACACCTATCGCGAAGCCAAGCAATGGCCGCAGGCCACCGCAGCCGCGCGCGAAGCTGTGCAGAAGCTGCCGAACGACCGCGACCTGCGCATGGTGCTTGACTCTCAGCTCGCCGATACCGGCGATGCCGATAAAGCCTTGGCCGATGTCCGCTCACTGTTGAAGGGCACTCCCGAAGATCGTACCGTTTACATCGCGCTAGGTCAGATGAATACCCGCCTCAGGCGCTGGGACGACGCCGACAAGGCGTTCGCCGAGGCGGACAAACTTTCGACCAAGCCGGAGGACAAAGAGTACGTTCACTTTCTGCGGGGCTCGGAGTATGAACGGCAAAAGAATTACGATCAGGCAGAATCCGAATTCAAAAGAGTTCTCGAAGCCGATCCGCAAAGCGCCGTTACGCTGAACTACCTGGGTTACATGAACGCCGACCGCGGCGTGCGTCTCGATGAATCTCTCAATTACATCAAGCAGGCCTTGAGTATCGATCCCAATAACGGAGCATATCTAGATTCGCTGGGCTGGGCTTACTACCGGTTGGGCAAGTACGACCTCGCCGAAGAGAGCTTAACCAAAGCATCTGCGCACATGGGCTCCGATCCCACAGTGCAACAGCACCTAGGCGATCTCTATCAGAAAACCGGCCGCTTGAAGCTGGCCGCCGCTCACTGGGAGCGCGCGCTGGCGGAGTGGGGCAAGACAGTTTCTCCCGAGGTTGACAACGACGCACAGGCCAAAGTGCAACAGGAACTGGACGCGGCGAAAGTGAAGCTGGCGAAGGAAGAGAAACAGTAACTGTCAGGAAATCATCAATCATCAATGCTAAACTCCCCTCATGCTCTCCGGCTATGCCGTGCATGTGGAGCAATCCGGCGGGCGCCGTTTCCCAGAGCCGCCTCATCCTTACCGCAATGACTTTCAGCGCGATCGCGACCGTGTCATCCACGCCCGCGCTTTTCGCCGCCTCGAAGCCAAAACGCAAGTCTTCACTCGTCGCTACTCCGACCACTTCCGCAACCGCCTGACTCATACAATCGAAGTCTCGCAGATTTCACGCACCATCGCCGGCGCGCTGAATCTCAATGTCGATCTGGCTGAGGCGCTTGCGCTGGTCCACGACATCGGCCATCCGCCCTTCGGACATGCCGGCGAAAAAGCGCTCGACGCCGCCATGCGCAGCCACGGCCTTTTCTTCGACCATAACCTGCACGCGCTCCGCATCGTGGAAGACTTCGAGCAACGCTACGCCGCATTTCGCGGGCTGAATCTCACTTTCGAAGTGCGCGAAGGCATCATCAAGCACTCGCACGATTACTCCGCAAAAGATCATCCCGACTTGGCGGAATACCTGCTCGACCAGCGCCCGCCGCTCGAAGCCCAGCTCATCGACCTGACCGACGAAATCGCCTATAGCGCCGCGGATCTTGACGATGCATTCGAAGCGCACATCCTGTTGCTGGAAGAAATTCGCGAAGGTATTCCGGTGTTCGCCCGCTTTTATCGCGAGATCGAAAAAATCTATCCCGATGCTCCCGAGAAATTAAAATTCAATGAAGCTCTCAAGCGTGTGCTTAATCGCTTTGTCGGCGATCTGATCACCAACACGAGCGCGCGAATCGCCGCGGCGAAGGTTCAAACGGTAGACGATGTTCGCCGTCATCGAGAGCGTCTGGCCGCATTCAGCCCCGAAGTTGAAGCCGAGCGGCGGGCGGCCAAGGAATTTCTATACGAGAACGTCTACTTCAGTCCGTCGTTAGCCAGCGAAAAAGATGATGCCGAGCGCGTAGTCGGCGAGTTATTCAATTTCTGGATGAACAATCCCAAGTCGCTGCCGGCAAATTACCAGGAGAAAGCCGCGGAAGAATCGTTGCCGCGCGTCATTTGCGATTACATCGCAGGCATGACCGATAACTTCATCTTCGAGCAGTACGAGAAGCATTGCGGCTGAAAGTCCAAACATTAAATCAATTCGAAAAGAGAATCTTCGCGGAGAGAAAATGCAGTGACAAGAGACGAAGCCTTAAAGCTGGCCGAGCACTGGGTCGCGGCGTGGAACGCTCATGATTTGGAAGCGATCATGACGCACTATGAGGATGCCGTCGAATTAACTTCTCCAGTTGCCGCCCAGCTCCTGGGGATATCGGACGGCAAGGTGGTTGGAAAGGCAAGCCTGAGAGCCTATTTTCAGCGAGGGCTGGAAGCCTACCCGGATCTCCACTTTCAGCTCGCGGACGTGCTGTGCGGTGTAAACAGTGTCGTGCTCTACTACGCAAATCAAAAAGGCACGCGCACGGCGGAGTTTATGGAGTTATCGGCGACGGGAAAGGTGGCAAAAGTTGTGGCGAACTATGGGCCAAGCCATTTTTGAGTGTGTGAGTGCAGAGGGACCGTTCTCAGCTCCTCCTCCAGAGCGGCAGTTACCGCACGCGTTTCCAAAGCCACGCAATGGCGGCTCCTCTCTTCACATGCGCCCAAAGAAGCGGCCCAATACTGATTGCAACCTGCCACCAGTACCACGTTCTAGCTTTCCTCACACCGTATTCAGGGACAAGAATTGTTCTGTACTCTTCTTCGAGATCGCCGATAAGATGCTCCCGGTTCCGTTTGGGTATAAGAAGCAGGATAAACTTGGCCCCAGCAGGCGGCGAGTCCGGGAGTTTGCCGGAGTGGATGACAGACTCTAGCTTGTCCAGGACGTTTCCGACGCTGCGAGACCTTGTCGCAAATATCACCGAACCGAACACGCAGACAGCTTCCAAGACCATGCACGCGTACCGAAGTGATTGGTGCTCGGTTCTGAGGATCATCGCTGCTGCTCTGATCGTGATCGCGAGAGACACCGTTGTGAACATGAGCGGACAAATCCATCGATTACACGAATTTAGGCTATAAGGCACTCCGTATGAATCACACAACCGTCGGAGTCGCAACATTGTGGGCGCGGACTCACGTATCTCGGCGTGCATAATCTGCGTCATCACCCAGAGGCCCATCAGGATAATTAGCGCACCGCAGTCTTGAAGCCATTGACGATGGGATTTACCCAACAGTAGCGGTAACAATCCCGACCACATCACCGCAAGGCCGAGAACGGACATACCACCGGTCAAGTAGTATTGCACCTTTATCAAGACACACCCCCTAGCTGAGCCTCGATACCTTGCACCATTCGCCTAGTTGCCCCGCAGGATTGGCGCAGAGCGGCCTTCCCCGCGCTCTCAATCCTAAAGAATTTCTTGGCCCGTCCCCCGCGCTCGGGTGTGGGCTCACCGACCGAAGATGATACATAACCTTTTTGTTCCAGTCGGTCTAGGGTTGTGTAAAGGGCTCCGTAAGAGCACTGGCGCTCGGCGCGGGTTTCCAGCTCTTGGTGGATACGCATGCCGTATGCGTCATTTTGCAATCGCACCACCGCTAGTAGCACGAGGGTCTCAAACTCGCCCAGGGGATCACATTTTTCATTTTTTCTACTTTGCATGCTCACAAGGTAGAACAAATGAGCCAGCCTGTCAAGCCCGTGGTTCGGCCCATCCTTAGGTCAGGCGAGTGGAGCTCGGCAGTGCTGCTCTAGGCGGCAAGGCCGCGTAAATCCGCGGCGAACGGGTTCTTACTCCCCCACCACTGCCGCCAGCACATCGAACATAATCCTCGGCCCACGCCGCACTTCATCGATCCGTATGCGCTCGTCGTTGCCGTGCTCCGTAGCGCCTTCTTCTTCTGTGGCCGAATAGGGGCTGAAGCCGTAGGCGTTGATGCCCAGCGGACGGTAGCGCTGGTTCTCTGTGTATCCGCTGGTGATGTGCGGGACTACCGGCGTGCCGGGAAAATATTTCGCCGAAACCTGGCGGATGGCGGCGAACAGAGCGTTGTCTGTGGGGGAATAGTTGGCGACTCGAAACTCAGGCTCCAGCGGTTCTACCGTGACGTTTGGATCGTCGACGGCGTTGCGCACGGCTTGCAGCAAGGCTTTTGGGTCGCCGCCGGGAAGAATGCGAACGTCCAGATTGGCCCAGGCTTCGGGCGGAATCACGTTGGTCTGCCCGGAGCCGCCCATCATGGTCAGCGAAATTGTGTCGCGCAAAAGAAAGTTCAAAGACTCGTCGCGCTCGACTTCGCGCTGAAATCGGCGGTCTTCAATCGCCTTGTAGATATCACGATACTCACGCGCCCGTTCCGGTGACTCGTAGGGAGCCATATCGACCAGGAACTCATTCACGACCGGCAACACGCGCAACGGAGTGCGATAAATCAAAATGCGGTCAAGCGCGCGCACCAGCCGGTTGGGAGCGGAATCGGGATTGGGCCGCGATCCGTGTCCCGGACGCCCGTGCGCGACCACGTGCAGCCAATAGGTCGTCTTCTCGCCTACGTCGACGCCGATGTATTTCACGGCGCCTTCCTGTAAAAGATTTTCTCCGCCTTCATTGATCAGGAATTCCGCATTTTCCAGAAGATCGCGCTTGTTTGCGATGAACCAATCCGTACCAGTGTTTTCGACCTCTTCATCGCTGACCGCCAGAAAAATCACGTCGCGGTCCAACGAAACCTGTTCGCGCTTCAGCATTACCATCGCTACAAGCTGCGCCAAGCCTTCATCCTTCATATCCTGCGCGCCGCGTCCCCACAGGTAGCCGCCTTTAATTTCTCCGCTGAACGGAGGCACCTGCCAATGCGTGGCGTCGCTGGTGACCACATCCATGTGGTTGAGCAAAATGATTGGGCGCTTGGCGTCGGTGGTAGTGTGCGGCAGTCGGGCCCAGAGATCGGCGCGCCCGGGCGAATATTCGAAGACGTGGTTTTCGATTCCTTCTTTGTCGAGAATCTTCTTAAAAAATGCGGCCGCCTTGAGTTCGTTGCCTGGAGGATTGGTGGTATCAATCTTCAGGTATTCGCGCAGCCAGGTCACAGCAAGGTCGGAGTACTGCTGCATGTGATCGGCGGAGATGCGGGAAGATGCCATGCCGCTCTCTGGCTGTTCGGTCGGAGCCGCGGAAGCCTTTCCGGTTCCAACCAGAATGGTTACCCCGACGGTGACAGTGCAGAGTGCCATCAACCCTGAAATTAGTTTCCGGGCAGATCGATGTTCCGCGATTCGTCCGGTTGCGCCCAATCTCGTAGCTTCCAAAATCTCCTCCGCTGATTATGGCTGATTACTTCCGTGCCTCATTGTTCACGCACTTTTTATATCAGGATTGCCAAAATTACCCTCTTGGTACGCGCTCGACTATCTTCCGGGCTCGGCGAAGGCATACAATGTCTATGGTTATCAATGGCTTAGCGGTTACAACCTAACCTTTCTTTTTGGCACCCCACCTGTAGTAGTAAGGGCAGATGCCAGCAATCAGGCGTCTGAAGTTTCAGGCATGCGGAGCGTCAACGCAGGCCTGCTAGGCGAAATTCGCTTGCTTCTTTTCGTTTTACGGACGCAATTAAATTACGCAACACGCCCCGTTAAGGCGTGCAGAAAGTGGAGCCCAACGCTCCCCCACTTGGAGGAAGTTTTCTATGAACAGCCGCATTCTACTTGCACTGCCACTGGCCGCGGTACTTGCTATGCCGGCTCTTGCGCAGACCACCTCGTCGACAGATCAGTCTCAACCTGCCGCCAGCCCGACTCAGACCTCCTCATCGGCTGACACGGCCACCGGCAAGCAACCCTTGCAGGCTCCTTCGCGCGAAGGCTTCTGGGGACGCATGAATCCGTTCGCCCGCAAAAGATATGTACAGCGCCAGACCGAGCCCATTCGCGACCGAGTAAACGAGCTCGACGATCTGACCGCCGCCAACGGCAAGTCGATCAAAGATACCGATTCGCGCGCGCAAGCCGGAATCAAGATGGCCTCCGACAAAGCCAACGAAGCCGATCAGCATGCCATCGACGCCGGCAACAAGGCGACCATGGCGCAACAGACCGCGCAGCAGGCCACCACCCGCATTCAGACGGTTGAGACCGTGGTGGGCAACATCGACCAGTATAAGGCTTCCAACCAGACCGAGATCCGCTTCCGTCCCGGGCAGAGTGTGCTGAGCAAGAATGCGAAAGATGCGCTTGATGAAATGGCCACCGGCGTAAAGGGCCAGCGTGGTTACATTATCGAAGTGCAGGGATTCTCTTCCGGTAAGGGCCAGGTAGCGATCCAGAACTCGCAGAAGATGGCCGAGTCCGTGGTGCGCTACCTTGTTCTTAACCACGAGATTCCGGTCTATCGCATCTATCTCGTTGGCATGGGCAATGCTCCGGTCGGCACGACGGATGACACCGCGAAGACCAAGCACGCCAGCGGCGGCCGTGTGGAAATTAGCCTGTTGAAGAACGACCTGGAACAGCTCTCCAGCAATTCAGGCGCTCCCGCGACCGGCATGGATCAACAACAGCAACCGAAGTAGTTTGAATTTTACTTTGGGACCATGGGCGCGCCTCGCCCAAGTCCCTCCCCCAAGGAAAGCCTCTCGCCCAAATGGACGAGAGGCTTTCTCGCGTTTGCCCCTCTCGCGTTGGAAGGCTGCTCACTCTTCCCGTATCCTCGCGTCCATCATGTGACGCCCATGCAAGACTTCAGACTCGCCCTACGCCAGTTCCGCAAATCGCCGGGCTTTGCCGCCACCGTGATCCTCACCATTTCGCTCGGCATCGGAGCCAACGTCGCCATCTTTACTTTGGTCCACGCGATCCTGCTCAAGTCTCTCCCGGTCGCCAATCCCGCGACCTTGTACCGCATTGGCGACCTTGACGACTGCTGCGTGAACGGCGGCTACGAAAACGACAACGGGGACTTCGACCTCTTCTCTTACGACCTCTATCGCCACTTTGGCGAAACCGCTCCCGAGTTCGAAGAGCTTGCCGCCTTCCAGTCGGGGCAGAACATGATGAACATTCGCACCGGCCCTGGCGCTGCGAAAGCGGAGCGAACCGAATATGTGTCCGGAAATTACTTCTCGACTTTCGGCCTCGCAGCCTATGGCGGGCGCGTTTTTCTGCCCTCGGACGATGTGCCCGGCGCCGCGCCGGTAGCCGTCCTGAGTTATGAAGCCTGGCAAGCCGCCCATGCAGGCGACCCCAGCGTAATCGGCGCCACGTTTTATATACAGAACAAGCCGGTGACAATCGTCGGCATCGCCCCTCCCGGATTTTTCGGCGACCGCATCAACGAGAATCCGCCGGCCTTCTGGATTCCGTTGAACGTCGAACCAATTCTCGAAGGGCAAACCAGCATCCTGAAGCAGCCGGACACGAACTGGCTCTACGTTCTGGGACGGGTGAAGCCCGGAGTCAATCCCGGCAGTCTGCAAGCCAAACTATCGAGCATCCTTCGCCAGTGGCTGGCCACGCAGCGGGCGTACACCATCAATGGAAACGACACGCAAATTCCCAAGCAGCACGTGATCGTTACACCGGGCGGCGCCGGCGTGGAAAACTTGCAGCAGGAAACTGGCAGTGGCCTGCGCTTGCTGATGGCGATCTCCGCGCTGGTGCTGTTGGTCGCTTGCGCCAACATTGCGAATCTTCTGCTGGCCAAAGGCGCAACCCGCCGCGCCGAGACTTCCATCCGCATGGCGCTGGGCGCGGCGCGCTCCCGGCTCATCCGGCAAATGCTGGCGGAAAGCGTATTGCTCGGCTGCGCTGGCGGAGTGCTGGGCATCGCCGTGGCCTATGCCGGCGCGCGCATGATCCTGGCGCTCGCCTTTCCCGACTCGACGCAGCTTCCCATTCACGCCAGCCCGTCTCTCGTCGTGCTCGGATTTGCCTTTGTCCTTTCGCTGCTTACGGGAATCGTATTCGGCATCGTACCCGCGTGGATCACCTCCCACTCCGATCCCGCCGAAGCGTTGCACGGAATCAACCGCGCCACGCGAGATCGCGCCTCGCTGCCGCAAAAATCGCTCATCGTTATACAGGCCGCGCTTTCATTGGTGCTGCTGGTGGGTGCAGGTTTGATGACGCAGACCTTGCGCAACCTCCAGAACCAGAATTTTGGAATTACTACCACGAACCGCTACGTATTTCATTTCGATCCGCAGGGCGCAGGTTATGGCATCGACCGCATTTCCGCGCTCAACGAGCAAATGGACCGAGAATTCTCCGCCCTGCCCGGCGTGAAGAGTGCCGGCCTCGCGCTTTACAGCACGTTGGAAGGCAACAACTGGGGAGAAGGCATTTATATCGAAGGCCGCCCGGAGCAGGGTCCCGATTCGCAAAACAACGCATCCTGGGATCGCGTCAGCCCGCATTTTTTCGAAACCATCGGCCAACCGGTGCTTCGAGGCCGGGGCTTTACAGAGCACGACACCGCGACGTCACAGATGGTCGCCGTCGTCAACCAGGCATTCGTAAAAAAATTCTTCCCCAGGGAAGACCCGATCGGCCGCCACTTTGGAACGTTCGACCGGAAATATGCGGCCGACTATGAAATCGTCGGCATCGTCGCCGACGCAAAATATACCAACCCGCGCCAGCCCGCGCGGGCTATGTATTTCCGTCCGCTATCTCAGTTGAACACCACAATCAAAGAGCGCAGCGCGATCACTGCGGAAACCCGTTCACTGTTCCCCAATTCCATGACGATTCAATTTGCGGGAGACGCCGTGGGCCTGGAATCGCTGGTGCGCCGCACGCTGGCCAACATCAATCCCAATCTCACCATCATCGATTTCAAGTCGCTCGATTATCAGGTGGCCGGCAATTTCAATCAGGAACGGCTCATCACGCGCCTCACGACTTTGTTCGGAATTCTCGCGCTCGTGCTCGCCTCAGTCGGACTCTACGGCATCACCGCCTACTCCGTAGCCCGGCGCACCAGCGAAATCGGCCTCCGCATGGCCCTGGGAGCCAACCGCGGCAACGTAGTCGCTTTGGTGCTGCGCGGCGCATCGTTCCAGGTAGGCTTGGGCCTAGCCATTGGTGTCCCCGTCGCCCTGCTCGGCGGACACTTCATGTCCAGCCAACTCTACGGTGTCCGCACCTACGACCCCTTCGCGCTAGCCGCCGCAATCGTAGTTCTCTCGACATTCGCCGCCGTCGCTGGCTTCATCCCCGCAAGGCGCGCCGCCAGCATCGAACCGATGAAGGCGTTGCGCACGGAATGAAACTCGGAGATCAGAACCGTAGGTATGGATTTCAGCCGCTTGTCCTTAGCCGGGAATGTGATGGTAATGATGCAGCAGCAGGTGAGTGAGAAAGCCGAGCACAAACCAAACGGCAGCTTCGAGGATTCGCTTGAACCGGGGCGTCATCAGCAAAGAATACGCCTACGCCGCAGCGAGTGTCAGTTTTCCCAAGTATTAAGAAGAAGCAACAGAGCACTGCAAGTTTGACCCTCGCGTGCGCGCTCGGCTAGACTCAGCGCAATCCCTTATGCCAACTCTCTACTCAACGACAATGGCGTCGCCTATAGGGTCGTTGTTTCTGGCCGCATCGGAAAAAGGCTTGATCGCGCTGGAGTTTGATTTCAAGCCGGCAGGTAAAAGTTCCGTGCGTCGCTCCCCTCGCCCGCCAGTGGGAGAGCACGACAAAATCGTCTGGCACGAATCTCCAGACCACATGCGAAATTATCGCGCCGAGTTGGAAGAATATTTCTCCGGCGAGCGCCGCAGGTTCGACTTCCCGCTCGATCTCCAAGGCACGGATTTCCAGTTAGCCTGCTGGCGCGCGCTGATAGCCATTCCGTATGGCGAGACCCGCACGTATGGCGATCAGGCCCGCGCAATCCGCAAGCCGAACGCGTTTCGCGCAGTCGGCATGGCCAACAATCGCAATCCAATCGCGATCGTTGTTCCGTGCCATCGCGTGATCGCCTCCGACGGAACGCTGTGCGGCTACGGCGGCGGCCTCGATGTGAAGCGCAAATTGCTGGAACTGGAAGGTGCGCTGTCGGGAACGCTCGCAGCCTAGGGTCGTTCTAGCTCGCCGCGCCCACGCGCAATTCCTCAAGTTGTCCCTTCAGAAAATCGAAATACTCCTGCATTCCGTCGCCCGTCTTGGCGGACAGTTTCAAGACTTGCATCCCCGGCCGCACCGCTTGAATATTTCCGTATGCGGCCTGCCAGTCAAATTCAACCGCCGAGGCCAAGTCCATCTTGGTGACCACGGCTACATCGGCGCTGTTGAAAATTGTGGGATATTTGAGCGGCTTATCTTCGCCCTCGGTCACCGAGATGAGAACGAGGCGGAGATTCTCGCCGAGATCATACGACGATGGACAAACCAGATTGCCGACATTTTCGATGAAGAGAAAATCCAGGTCGCTGAGATCCCATTTCTGTAGCGCGTTCTGCACCATCGCTGCCTCAAGATGGCACAGAGTGCCGGTGGTGATTTGCTTGACCGGAGCCTGGCTGCGTGCCAACCGCACCGCATCGTTTTCGGTGGCGAGATCGCCGACCAGCGCGGCCACACGATAGTCGCGACGAAGCAGCGTGAGAGTTTGTTCCAGGAACGCTGTCTTGCCTGAGCCGGGACTGGACACCAGGCTCACGACAAAAACTCCGGCGGCGCGAAACTGCTCGCGCAATGCGCGAGCGGCCAGATCGTTCTGCTTGAGAACGTTCTTCCTGACTTCGACTAAACGGGGCTCTGGCATTCTTCAATCTCCAAGGCGACCACTTCGATTTCTTTTCCCTGCAGAATCTCGGAAGTTGGGGTGCCGCATTCCGCGCAACAAAACAATTGAATAGAACTGATGGGACGCTGCATCTGGCAACTCGGACAAAAGATAATCACCGGAACGTCTTCAACGACGAGACGCGAACCCTTCAGCGGACTGTCATCGCAGGCCATTTCGTACGAGGCGAGCAGGGCTTCTTTCACAACGCCGGACAGCGCGCCGAGTCTGAGATGGATAGCGGTGATCTGAACGCCGCGCCGGACGGCCTCTTCCTCGGCCAGTTCGACGATGCTCATCGCGATGGAAAGCTCATGCATAATTATTCATTGGCAAGTTTCACGAGTGCGATTGAAAGCGAAATGCGGCGAGCGCTGCCTGCCCCAGGCTGATGCCGCCGTCGTTTGGCGGAACGGCATGATTCATCCAGATCTCGATCGGTTCTTTCTTGAAGAGTGACTTCAGATCTTCCAGCAGTAACTCGTTCTGAAAAACGCCACCGGAGAGCACGACGATGTTGATGTGTTGTGCTCCGCAGATGGCAACTACAGCATTCCGCAAGCCTTGAGCGAGTCCATGCTGAAAGGCGTGCGCAATTTCTTCGGGATTTCGTCCGCGAAGTCGGTCGTCGATCACGGATTGCAGCAGCGGGCGGAAATCCAGTTCCTCGCCGTCAAAGGGGAACGGATATGCATCGGCGAGAGGCGCGCTGCGCGCGATCTGTTCCAACCACATCGCCGCTTGGCCTTCGAATGTGACTCCGCGCGTAAAGCCCAAAAGAGCGGCGGCAGCGTCGAACAGGCGGCCGACGGAGGTCGTCGAAAAAGTTCGCACGTTCTTGTGAATTAATTCCAGAGCATCTTGGTAGCGTTTAGAAAAACCGAATGGTTCGGCGGTCAGATCAAGAAGATCGTTCAGTTGCGCGAGGAAACCAGCAGCGGCTTGAACGGGATACTGTGCTGCACCGTCGCCGCCGGGAAGCGCGGCGTTGCGCAGGTGAGCCACGCGTTCAAAGCCATCTTTGATGCTGCCAACAAAAATCTCGCCGCCCCAAATGCTGCCATCGTCGCCGTAGCCCGTGCCGTCGAAGCTGACTCCGACAACGTGCGTGTCCCATGCGCTACGTTCGGCGAGAACCGAAGCGATGTGGGCGCGATGATGCTGGACTGCCACGGCCTGGGCGCCTCCTAACGCAAGAGCGTGAGCCGTGGAGGCATATTGCGGATGGGCATCGTGCGCCACAAGCAAATCTTGCGGGTTCACGTCATACATCGAAATCAGATCCTGAATTGTTTTTTGAAAGGCGCGCAGCGACTGGTAGTGCGACAGATCTCCGATGTGCTGGCTGACGAATGCCTGACCATCCACCACCAGCGTGATTGCATTCTTCAGGTCGGCGCCCACGGCAAGTATGGGACGGTCACTTGGAATTGCCGTCGTGGCGCCGGGCACATAGCCCCTCGCGCGGCGAAGAATGACCGGGCCGAAAGTTCCGATCCTGGCGACAGAGTCATCCACGCGGCGCGCTATTGGGCGCTGCCCGATCAGAAACGCGTCCGCGATTCCGGAGAGACGGTCGAGTGCATCTTCATCTTCGTAGGCAATCGGCTCGTTCGATCGATTTGCGCTCGTCATCACTAAAGATTTCGGCGCGCCGGCAGCGAAGAGAAGATGATGCACAGGCGTGTAGGGCAGCATTACGCCGAGTTCGTTGTTTCCCGGAGCGACGCCGATGAGTTCAATCTTCGCCGGCGTGAGCACAATCGGCCGCGCAGAGGACATCATCAGTTTCTCGGCCTCTAGTGATAGCTCGACGAGCGTGCGGGCTACGGCAATGTCCCTTGCCATGAGCGCAAATGGTTTTTCCTTGCGGAATTTGCGTTCGCGCAATGCGGCGACAGCCGTCGCATTCGATGCGTCGCACACCAGATGATAGCCGCCGAGTCCTTTCACGGCGAGGATGCTGCCTTCGTTCAGCAACTGGGCCGCGTGGCAGATGCTCGATTCGTTTTCAGATAACACAGCGTCGGCTGAGTCCGAGGAATGGCGAAGGTAGTAGCACGGACCGCATGCGGGACAAGCGACCGGCTGCGCATGAAAACGGCGGTTGGCGGGATCGTGATATTCCGCGTCGCAGTATTCATCCAGCGACCATTGCCGCATCGTTGTATTCGGACGGTCGTACGGCAGAGCGAGGATCACCGTGTAGCGAGGGCCGCAATTGGTGCAATTGATATAGGGATATTCGTAGCGCGGGTCGGCGGGATCGAACAATTCTTTCAGACATTCATCGCAGACAGGGAGATCTGGCGAGATGCGAACGGTCGGGTGTTCGCGTCGCTCGCTTTGTCGAATGGTGAACTCATTCAGACCCAGTGGAACGGCGTCATGCACTTCGACTTCCGCGACACTGGCTGCGGGAGGCGGTTGCGTTTTCAGCTCTTGCACAAAAGCCTTAAGCCCCGGCTCGGCGCCTTCGATAAAAATCTCAACGCCTTCATCGCCGTTGAGCACCCATCCGGCGAGCGCATTGGCTTGCGCAAGGCGATAGACGTAGGGACGAAAGCCAACACCTTGCACCACTCCGCGAACTCGAATGGAACAAGCGCTGGAGATTGCTACGGTCATTCCGCATCCACCATGCAACTGCGTCCCTGCCAGCCAACTTGCACGACTTTACCGTCTTCCACCAGCACCGGAACACTGCGTTCTCCCGCCGCCACTTTGCTCATGCGCTGGCGGGCTGCGGCGTCAGCTTCCACGTCGTATTCAATGAAGTCGCTGCGCTTCCACTCCAGCCACTCGCGCATCTCCTGCGTGTAAGGACAGCGGGCAGCACCGAAGAGTTCAAGCCTGGCCACGGTACAGCACCTCCAGCGTTTCGCGAATGATGTGATAGATCGAAGCTTGCACTTCCTGGATGCGGGGAATGTAGTCGCACTGCACGACGACAGGGAAGTCGGCTAGCTGGCGGCGCTTGATCTCGCCGCCGTCGTAACCCAGCAGCGCGACGGTCAGCATCTTTCGCTTGCGAGCTTCTTCCAACGCCGCGATGATGTTGCGGGATCCGCCGCTGGTGGAAATTCCAATGGCCACGTCTTCGGGCCGGGCCTGCGCGATCAACTGGCGCAGGAAAACCACTTCGGTGCCAACATCGTTGGCAATTGCGCTGATATTTGCCGGCTCCAGAGAAAGCGAAACCGCGGGAACGGGGCGATAGCCCGTCGGCGGACACACACAGTCGATTGCCCAATCATTGGCGTCGGTGGCCGAGCCGCCATTGCCAAAGATGATGAGCTTGCCGCCGCGCATGATGCGCTCGTGAATTGCGGCGGCCGCTTTACCGATCTGTTCCGCCTGCTCCCGCGCTACTTGCGCCCGCAACTGCGAATCATCCTGCACCTTCAGCTTGATCGAAGCTGCGACCTGCGATAGTAAATCGTCCGTATCTTGTTTTTCTTGACCAAGAAAGGGATAGAGAAATCCCGCCGCTCCAACCTCATGTCCCAGTTCGCGATGCTCCAGAAAGACGTGAACGCTCTCCCAGAGCGTGTGATAAAGAATTTCAATCATCTCCTGGTGAATGAACGGATCGGGAGTGAGAGTTTCGACCGCGTAAGAAGCATCGCCGCCGGGAAGCGCGAAGGTCAGCGCATTGCGATCGCGGGCGAACTTGAGAGCGGAGCGAATCTCGCCGTCGCCTTCTGGGGGGCCGAATCCCATCACGATATCTTCTGGATGAAGAATCGTTTCCAGCCAGGGACGGATGAGCATGGAAATATCGAGCGCGGGCAGAGCGCGCTTACCCACGATTACGGGATGAACGAATTCGACGGAGACGTGTTGCGCATCGGTGGCGTAGGGACCGTGGCCGAAGGCCAGCAGGCGGCCACCTTGAAGAAAACGTTCGGACATGGACCGGCAGGCTTCCGCCAGACGAAAAGCTTCGCGGGAAAAGAAATCCTCGACGATCTGGTTTCGCGTGAGGAGGCGGTCCTCAATTTGTGAGGTGAGTTGCGTCGCGAGTTCACATGCCGTTGCCATTTGCGTGGTTCTCAAGCAAATTCTTCTAGCAAATGCGCGGGAGCGGATCGCCGACCAGCATGTCAATGATCCTGCTCCCGCCGTAGCGCGTCGTGACCAACACGGCACCGGCCGGCTGCTCCCGCACTTCGCCGATCATCTGAGCATCTTCGCCACCAGGCGCGAGGTTCAAGGCATTGAGAGCGGCATCCGCGTATTCCGGCGACACCACGGCGAGGAACTGACCCTCATTGGCAATGTGCAAGGGATCGAGTCCCAGCAATTCGCAAGCGCCGCGCACCGCGCCATGCACCGGAATCACTTCTTCGGTGAGCACAATTCCGCAACCGCAGTCGCGAGCAAGTTCGTTGAGAGATGTGGCCACGCCGCCGCGTGTAGGATCGCGCATCCAGCGAATGCCGGGCGCAGCCGCTTTTGCCAGTGCTTCAACCAGGGGAAGAACGGAGCGCGTGTCTGAACGAAGATCGGCTTCGAAATCGAGTTCGCCGCGTGCTAACAAAATGGTGATGCCGTGATCGCCGATGGAGCCGGAGAGCAGAACCTTGTCGCCGGGGCGAACCGTGTGGGGATCGATTTTCAATCCGGGCAGCGGGCGACCGATTCCGGTCGTGGTGATGTACATGAAGTCGGCTTTGCCGTGCTCGACAACCTTCGTATCGCCACCCCGGATTGCGACTCCGGCTTTGCGCGCCGCATTGCCCATGGCGCGCACTTCGGCCTCCAGCACCGGTGTCGGCAGTCCTGCTTCGAGCACATACGTGACGACCATCGCTTCTGCTCTCGCACCTGAAACCGCTAGGTCGTTTACAGTTCCGTTCACCGCTAACTCTCCGATCGATCCTCCGGGAAAGCTCAAGGGGTTGACTACAAAACTGTCGGTGGTAATGGCGATCTTTGTACCGTTGAAATCGAGATAAGCGGCGTCGCCCAACGGTTCCGAAGAGGATGCGAACAGAAGCGGTGCAAAGAGGCCTTCGACGAGTCTGCGGCTGGCCTTGCCTCCGGCGCCGTGGGCCATCTCGATTTGCGGTTCGCGAAAGCGGACTTTGGCTGGGCCTGCGCTGTCAGGGCGGACAATGGGCGAGGGAATTGAGTTGCCGCCAGCGGCGACGCTCACGCCGGCATCGCTATGCTCGTAACCATTGCCGTTTTGCGGTGTTCGTAGTTGAAGTACGCTGCGCATGAACCCTCGGATGAAACCATGAGTGAACCAATCGGATGTTCGGGCGTGCACTCCTTGGCAAAGAGTTTGCACTGATGCGGCTTGAGCACACCCTTCAATACTTCTCCGCATTGCGCAGCCTTGGGATCGGTTACGCGCACGCCGGGAACATGGAAACGCTGTTCCGTATCCCATTCCGCGTAACTGTCGCGAATGCGCAAAGCCGATTGCGAAATGAAGCCCAGACCTCGCCACTCAAAATACGGGCGCAATTCGAAAACTTCCGCCATGGCGCGGAGAGCGGCGTTGTTGCCTTCCCACGGCACCACGCGCTTGTATTGATTCTCAATTTTCGCTTCGTCCGCTTTCAGTTGACGCAGGACCATCACGATCCCCTGCAAAATATCCAGCGGCTCGAAGCCGGAAACGGCAACAGGCTTGTTTTCGTTCTTCGCGATCCACTCATAGGGGCGGCAACCAATCACTGTGGAGACGTGGCCGGGGCCGATGAAGGCATCAATACGCATATCGGGAGAATCGAGAATCGCGCGGATGGCGGGGATGATGGTGACGTGATTGCAGAATACGGAAAAATTATGAACGCCGCGAGACTTGGCGCGCATGAGCGTGAGCGCGGTGGAGGGCGCCGTAGTCTCGAATCCGATGGCAAAAAACATAACGTGCTTGTTCGGATTTACTTCGGCAAGCTTGAGCGCATCCGACGGAGAGTAAACGATGCGCACGTCCATGCCGCGCGCCTTGTGCTCGAGCGGACTGCCCTGCGTGCCGGGCACGCGCATCATGTCGCCGAAGGCGGCGAAAATTACATTCGGTTCCTGGGCGATGGCTAAACCGTCGTCAATTCTTCCCATGGGAAGAACGCAGACCGGACAACCGGGCCCGTGAATGAGTTCGATGTTGGAAGGAAGAAGATCTTTGAGGCCAAAGCGGTAGATGGCGTGAGTGTGTCCACCGCACACTTCCATAATGCGGTAATGGCGGCTGGGATCGGCAAGCCTTTTGATTTCTTCCGCAGTCCTGATGATGACCTCAGGCTCGCGAAACTCGTCAACGAACTTCATAACTCGAATCCTTTTGCGTCCTCGGTGAGATGCTTCACGATGGTTTTAAGTTCGCGGCATTTTCCAGGCCGTAGCCTTGCACTTCCTGCATAGCCGCTTCCGCCTCGCCCAGCATGCGGAGTGTACGCATCTGATCAAGGGCATCTTCCTCGCTGATCTTGCTCATGGCGAAACCAACATGAATGAGAACCCAGTCGCCTTTGACCGGCAGGTTGTCCTGTAAGAGTCCGAGATCAACTTTGCGGCGCACACCGACTACGTCAATCATTGCGGTGTTTGGTTGATCGGGAAAAAGCTCGACGACTTGTCCGGGTATGGCAAGACACATGGCGAATGTTCTCTCCGTGATATTCAATACCTGCACTTCTGACCCACATTCATTCTTTCTTGCGGGCCAGAATGTTGAAGGAAAACTTCAGTTCGTCCTTCACCTTCAATGCGCCACCGGCGATGGTGACCAGTCTTAATTCATAATCCGATTGCAGGATTGAAAAATTGCCAAAGGTCCGTAGCGTATCTTCCATTACGGCGACCCGGGCGGTAACAACTTGCGAACGCGTGACGCCGTGCATGGTCAAATCGCCACTGAGAGTGGCCGAATATTGTCCTTCACCGGACTGAGTGGCGGCGATGTTCGAGCATTCATAGACAATCTCGGGGTACGTGGAACTCTCAAGAATTTCGTCCTGCATTACCCGTTCGATCTCGCGCCGGTCTTTGTCGGAAATATCATCCCGAACTGCCAACGACTCTGCCTTGATAGTGATTCTGACTGAGGAATGTGCCACATCCTCGGGGTCCACTTGCGCTTCGCCAGAGAAGTCGCGAATGGCAATAGTCGGACTGTGGCCGAAAGCCGACAGCAATCCGCCCGCGAATACCTGCACGGTGAACTCGCTGGCTCGCGTGTCAGCGAGGTATTGAACCATGGCTTCCGTGGTTGGTCCCATTCTCCTGACTCACATATTCCGTAATTTCAAGTACCGGTCGACGTCGGGCAAGGCAGCGCCCACGAGATTACCGACACCCAGTTGTCCCAGATACCGGCGAACAGTCGGGTTGGAAAGGATCAATCCTGCCCCAAACAAAATGAGCGCTGCTCCGCCGAGCATGTACAACGTGTCTTTGTCCGTTCCAGAGTCGTTCGCATCTTCCGAAAATAGGGCCACGGCAGTCTCCTCTACTTGAAGTCGTTTACTGTCCCACCACGTTCGTAAAATCTCCATCCCCGTTCAGGATCTTATTTACAATCGACTCGACCAATTTCACGGCTTCATCAATGACCGCAGCAATCGCTTCGCTCAAGCCCATCTGGCCTTCCTCCGGACCGAGCGTGCCCGGTTCGCAACCCACAAGCAGCACCCGTTTCAGCGGAGCGCCCATTGACGCCGCGAGCCGCAGCACGTTTGATGGATTCATGCCGTGAGCTTCGACCGCGCATAGTTGTTCTTCGGCGCCACCCACATCATTCAAATCGGGTTCAATTACATACAGCGTGCCCGCAGGCTCGCCCCGAGGGCAGGCATCGATGAGAATGGTAGCGTCATATCCATCGAGCAAGGCGTAAGCCAGGTCGTAACCACGAATGCCGAAGTCCGTCACTTTGACAGTGGACGGCCACTCGCGGCGGGATAAACGTTGCGCGACTTCCACGCCGAAAGCGTCATCGCCCAGAAAAATGTTTCCAATTCCGGCGACGAGAATGCGAGGCGCTTTAGTTTTGATGGGTGTGTCGTTTTTGCCAGGAGGCAGGGGTTCGACTTCCTCCGGCGTGAAGAAGAAGCGGTGGCCCGGTTGCCGCATCAAGCCGATGTCGCGTCCAGGATCGTCGTCCACAACCACGCAGACATGAAACTTGCCTTCATAATCTTGCTCGATCGACTCGATGATGGCAGTCTTATCGGCAAGCGCGATGTCCATAACGTCGCCGCCCGGTCGGGGACGTAACTTGACGCGGCTACCGGGCCGAACTTCGACATCGGAGATGCGCAGGTCATCCACAGGCTTCTTGGCTTCCAGAAGTTGCCATTCCCACTCGTTCATGAGATCTCCTCTCTCGACGGTGGCAATGACGATGGTCGCAATGACGATGATCGCAATGACAATGACGGGCGCAACTCGCGCAGCGTTCCGTGAAGCTTCATGAGGTGCTCCATCGGCAGGTTTTCCGTTCGTTCGAGCATTTTGCGGGCGCGTTCGTCGGTGTGCCGCATCTCCTGCTTCTCTTCCTCGGTCATGGTCAGGATGCGCAAAGCGAGGATTTCATCGATCTCGGTTCCGTCGAACAAATCGCCGGGGCTCTCGGGCGCAATCTGCGGGTAGTCGTAAAGAATGATGGGAGAAGCCAGCATTGTGTCGCGCTCGCCTTCCGCGCCGACAAGGACCGGCCAGACTCCGACATTCTGGCAACTTGCAGCGAGATCGCGCAGATGCTCAGGCGGCTCCAACAACGATACAAAGTGGCCGTCGGCGACGCCTAGGACGACGTGGGCGGAGACGAGCGACCGCATCAAGGCTGCATCGCGGTGGTCTTGCGCGTTATTGGTTGCGACATTTTCTTCGAACGGAGTCAGGTTCTTGACCCGCACCTGGACTTTGAATAGCCCTTCACCAGCGGCCGCGGCTTTAACTTCCACCACTCCGTGAATCCGTTCCTGCCTCCGAACAATCTGCCCCACGGTGCTGCCGTTCGGATCGCGCAAGAGTTCTGTTTCCTCTTTTGCGAGAGAAGGGAATTTCCATTCGAGCGGCGTTTCGCTGAGTCGATCAGGCCGGCAAACTGGCAGAGCCACTTCACACTCGATCGCTTCCTGCCAGGGTACGATAACCTTGCCGTCGACCTCAATCATTGAAACAGTCTCGAAATCAGCCGCTCCGGATTTTCGATCTGGATCGATTTTCCGGCGTACGGTACGCGCTACCAGCTTAAGGAACCGCAATCTTACTTCGAGGGCCGCGAGAGAATCCCCTTGAATTAAGCATTCCGTTTGCAGGCTCCACGCGTCCGAACCGCTCTGCGCTTCGCTGTAAGGCTGCGGATAAAGCACGCCGAAGTTGAAGCGCTGGCGATTCTTTACCGACGACGGCCGGTAAGGGTAGAGCAGGTAGCCTTCGTAGAGCACGGCCTTCGCGATGACGTCGATGTGCGAGGAATTCATCGGGCCACCGCCTCTTCGATCTTTTTTTCTTCGATCTTCGTATCTTCAATCTGGGGAAGCATGCGCTCCAGAGCCTGCTCCCAAGTGGGAATACCGTGGACGATCTTGTACTGGTACAAGCGTTCGAAAACATCGCGGCGCAAACACAGCCACGCGCTGTTGGGATAGTAGATATCCATCATTTCGCGCCAGGCTTTTATGGGGAACCGAAACCGGGCTTCCTTGTCCCAGGGAATCGGCGCGACCTGCAATGCTCCATGGGCGTCCGCATAAAAAACTGTTCCACTGAATAAAAACGCAAGCGGCACATCGCCATCTTCCAAGCCGTGAAAATATTTCGTGGCGGCCACATTGAAATCGAAGGTGCAAGGCACGGGTAAATCGACCACCGCGCTGTCCTGGAATGATGGAGCGACCACGCTGGCGTGAGTCCACAGCATGGTTTTGAGAGTTTGTCCCCAGCGGTCAGGCTCGCCAAACAAATCGCGGAGCTGCTTTTGATCCTCAGCGCTGTACTGCCGCCGCGCTACTTCAAGCTGTATCTGACAGCGCAACGCGACCGAATGAATAACTTCGCCCTCGACGGCATTGGCGATGCGGAGCTTGAACAGCAGCGTTGGCGCAATCGTGAAGCGTTGCGGTTCCGCCTTTTCGATTTGGAAACTCAGCTCAGGCATTCGCTTCTTCCGTCACAAGCGTTGCTCTCTGTTTGAGTTCGCCAAAAAAGATCGCGATCTTCAGCCAGACTTCGGTTCCGCCCGAGAGCCCTCGCCAGTTGGCGCGAATCAGGCCGACCAGCTTGTAACACTCGTCGATAGGGAGAACGTAATATTCCGGAGCGGCAAATCCACGAGTATGTCCCACCCGATTTACCAACAGCGCCTCGACATCGGCTTCCATTTCGCTGAGCACCGGGTTCGCTTCCTCAATATCCTTCCACGTTTCGAGCGGCAGTAATGATTCCGTGGCTCCCGCCGGACTGGGATAAAAGGCGACTACTCGCGCGTCCGGCGTGCTGCGGAAGAAAAAAGCCATGCTAATCGGGATCATCAGGCTCTCCCACTGGCCATCGGAGAGATGGAAATTCTCCAGAGCAAGTACGCGCCGGGGAACGCGCTTATATTTCGTTCCCATGCCGCCGAACAAAATCGCGCAGGCATTACAGGCACACAGTAGCTTGCGGCTGCCGGGTTCAATCAGGTGTGGATGTCCGGATGCGACTTCTGCGCTACACAGTTCACATCGCTCCACAGTTCGTTTGCGCCGGACAAACTGCCGCAACGCTCCGAACGCATTCTCGTATCCTGGCTGCAGTTCGCTCATAGCAAAGTCACGATCCGCCGCTCATGACCGGTGCGGCGGCGATTAGCCCGCCGAGTTTGCCTAACGGAACAAAGCCCGAAGCGCCCGGTTCTTCCAATCCCTCGATCAGCAAGCGGTTCATGTCCGGAGCACTCGCATACAGCGCGTCTTCAACCAGCGCCTTGACAGTTTTTCCCGTGGAAGCACATCCGTGGCCGGTGATTTGAAGACGCAGACGGATTACGCCGTCCTCCATGCCCAGCAACTCCAATTCGCCTCCGCCTTTACGCACTTGCGGCTTAACTTTTTCCACTGCCTGCTCGACGCGACTCTCCAAATCGAGCGGGTGAAGGCCATACAAGACAAGCAAACTGCTGACCAGAGGGTCCTGCCCGAAATCATCGATTGCGCGCTGCCCTAGATCGCCGTTCTTCGCGACGATTTCCAAAACTCGTTCCAAGCCGGTCGCGTGCAGATCCAATATCAATTGCACCAATGCCTTTGCGCCGGCCCGAGCTTCCGGTTCGGCAATATTCTCCAGTTCGCCGACTAGTTCGCCAATGCGTTGAATCTTTACCTGGAAATCTTTGTCATCCGGCATAGAGTTTCTTCGAGTCTCGAATTTATGTCAAAGAAACGTAAGGAGTGAAGGCCCCAGATGTACCCTCAGTCCTCACATTTCACCCATGATTAAGGTTGAACGCCGAACATCGGCGAATGGTGCGTCTTCAAAACCTTCCCGCCGCCCAGATACATGTGTACGCCGCAGGGCAGGCATGGATCGAAGCTGCGCACCGCGCGCATGATGTCGATGCCCTTGAATTTGTCCGGGCCATTTTCTTCGAAGATCGGCGTGTTCTGCACCGCGTCTTCATATGGTCCCGGAGTGCCGTAAATGTCGCGCGGATTCGCGTTCCACGGCGTCGGGGGATACGGATGATAGTTGGCGATCTTGCCCTTGCGAATAACGACATGATGCGAAAGCACTCCGCGCACCGCTTCATGGAAGCCGCAGCCAATCGCTTCTTCCGGCACTTTGAAATCGGACCAGGTCTTCGTCTTGCCGGCGTGAAGTTCCGCCATCGCTTTTTCGGCAAAATGCAATGCGCATGCTGCCGCGTATGCCTGAAAGTAGGTCCGGGCGCGGTCACGTTCAATGGCGTTGCTCCACTGCGGAATCTTCCACTCGAACTCGACTTCGGGTTTGGACATTGTCTTCGGCAAATAAATCTTCACGCTCTTGCCCGTTGATTTGATGTAGCCGATATCCACCAATCCGGCGAGCGCCGTCGCCCACAGACGGGCAATCGGGCCGCCTCCGGTATCCAGCGCAAGGTGATCGCCGGTGCGTTTGTCGAGCCAGCGGGGCGACATCACCCAGGTGTACTTGCCGGCGAAGTCGCGCTTCTGCGGCCGAGGAATCGTCGTCTGATTCCACGGATGATTCTTATCGACCGGGTTGCCCAAGGGATCGGTCTTGACGAACGTCTCGGCATTTTTCCAATCGTCGTAATACGAACTACCCAGCAGAATGCGGATGTTCAAATTGATGTCTACAAGGTCGGTCGTGACCAGCTTGCCGTCCACGACGACGCCCGGAGTGACGAACATCTTCCGTCCCCAATGCGTCATGTTCTTATAGGTGTAATCGCAGTGCTCGGGGTCGTTGAACGATCCCCAACAGCCGAGCAGGATGCGACGACGCCCCACTTCCTCATATCCGGGTAGCGCTTCATAAAAGAAGTCGAACAGATCGTCGTGCAGGGGAAGAACCTTCTTCATGAACTCGACATACTTCATGAGCCGGACGATGTAGTCGGTGAAGAGCTGCACGGTCGGCACAGTTCCAACCCCGCCGGGATACAGAGTTGAGGGATGAACATGTCGCCCTTCCATCAGGCAGAACATCTCTCGCGTCATGCGGCTCATCTGCAAAGCTTCGAGATAAAACGATCCCGTAAACGGGTTGAGCGCCCGCATGATATCTGCGATGGTGCGGAAGCCGTGTTCGTTGGCGTGCGGCGCGGAAGTGGACTCGGCCTTCGTCCAAACTTTGGGATTCGTTTCCTTGACCATCTGCTCGCAGAAGTCGACGCCCACCAGATTGTCCTGGAAAATATTGTGATCGAACATGTATTCGGCGGCTTCGCCGAGATTCACGATCCATTCGGCGATGTGCGGCGGACGGACACCGAACGCCATGTTCTGCGCGTAAGTAGCGCAAGTGGCATGGTTGTCGCCGCAGATGCCGCAGATGCGGCTGGTGATGAAGTGGGCGTCGCGCGGGTCTTTGCCTTTCATGAAGATGCTGTACCCGCGAAAGATCGACGAAGTGCTATGGCACTCCGCAACTTTTTTGGCGTCGAAATCGATCTTGGTAAATATGCCCAGGCTGCCGACAATGCGGGTAATCGGGTCCCAGTTCATTTCCACCAGATTCTTCGGTTTGTTGGAAACGTCCTGCGTGGGCGCGGTGATGGTGCTCATAATGTCGGCTCCTTTTCGCTCTCAATCGAACTTTTCAGCCAGTTTCTCTAATAGGACCTCGGGTGATAACCAGTGGTCAGCTCCGCGCGCGGATGCCGCCATTTCGGCTCTTTGTTCACCGTTTTTTGAGTGATGGCGCGCAGCGATCGAATGGCGCGGCCATACACGCCAATGCTGGCGGTGGAAACATGCGCCCCGGGCGGCTCATCCATGAATGGCATGAACTTGTCGGGGAAGCCGGGCATGGTGCATCCGATGCAGATTCCACCAACGTTGGGACAGCCGCCGATGCCGGCCATCCATCCACGTTTTGGAACGTTGCAGTTGACCACCGGCCCCCAGCATCCGAGTTTCACAATGCACTTCGGGGAGCCGTATACCTCGGCGAAATCGCCCTGCTCGTAATAGCCGGCGCGGTCACAACCGTCATGTACGGTTGCGCCAAATAGCCAGGTCGGACGGAGTTCGTCGTCCAAGGGAATCATCGGCGCCAATCCCGCGACTTGATAAAGAAGATAGAGCACCGTCTCCATGAAGTTGTCCGGCTGCACCGGACATCCGGGCACATTCACGATCGGCAAACCGGCCTTGGACTTCCAGTCCCAGCCAAGGTAGTCAGCGAGACCCATGCAACCGGTGGGATTGCCTTCCATGGCATGAATGCCGCCGTAAGTGGCGCAGGTTCCGATGGCGATCACCGCCAATGCTTTGGGCGCCAGACGATCGATCCATTCGTTTGTAGTGATAGGTTGTTTCGTGATCGGATTGGTGCCAAGAGCGGCCCAGTAGCCCTCTTTCTTGATTTTCTCGTTGGGGATCGAACCTTCTACGACGAGTACGAAGGGTTCCAGCTTGCCTTCCTCGGCCTTATGGAAATGCTTCATGAAGTCGTCGCCGCATTCGTAGGCCAGCACCGGATTGTGCAGATGCACCTTGGGCAGGCCGGGGATCGCACCCAAGATGACGTCCTCAATGCTGGGCTGCGTGGCTGCGGTGATGGAAACGGAGTCTCCGTCACAGCCGAGGCCGGCGGTGATCCAGAGTATGTGAACCTCTTTTACCGCGGGCGCCTTTTGCGTGGACCGACCGTACGGAACTGCTGCTGTTCCCATCGCTGGATTACTCCTTTCCCACTAAATCGCCGGGCAGGTTAGAGGTAGGAGTCGCCGCGCTTGCGCCACAGTCCAGAACGCAACCTGTAGCCGGCGCGGTCGGCAGAAACTCTGATTGCAGCGATTAGAAATTCAAATCAAGGGTAGAATCTGCGCATTATCAGGCAGGGACAAGGGCAGGCGCCCTGATTTATTTCTCCGGGAAAACCTGCGAAAGGGATCGGGGATTCCCTGAGAGGGCCACCCCCATGCGGGAAAATCATGCCCGCAGCTTCATGCGCCTGAGCAGTTTGAGGAAGCGTCTGTCTGTGCGCAAGGGATCATATAAGGGATCGCTACCAATCATTAGCGAGTAGACATTTCGTTCTTCGCAGGCCGTTTTGAGCCACTCGAGTGCCTGCTCTTTGTCGCCCATCCGAAGGTAAGCGCGGGCAAAATTTATCGCCGGTACGTGATCGCCCCCATTTCTCATGTCGGTCAGCCGCTCAAGCCTCTTCATTCCCACGGCTCGCAGAGCAGTATTAAAATCGCGGCTCGCATCGCTCGAACTGAGAATTGCAGCGAGTTCCGCATCCCCAGCCAGAGTCATGGCCTTTTTCCAAAGTTCGACCGCTTTGTCGTAATGGCCCTTTTGCTCATAGACGTCGCCCAGCGACTCATGCACGGAAGCATTGTGCGGATCCAGTTCGAGCGTTTGCTGATATTGCCGGATCGCTTCATCGTAGCGCCGAGCATGATAAAAAGTGCTGCCCAGATGCTGGCTGATGCGCACCGAGAAAGGATCACACGCCAGTGCCAGCTTGCCTTCGATGATCGCCTCGTCGAACCGGCGAATCGCCCCGAGAAAAAAAGAATACATGAAGTGTATTTCGTCGAAGCGGGGACTGAGCTCAATCGCGCGCTTGGCCTCTTTTTCAGTGACGGCCCAATCCAGGTAGTACACCATGTGGAGCGCTGCCAGCCCGAGGTGAGCTTCGGCCAGCGTATTGTCCAGGTCCAAAGCCTTTCTGACCGCCCATTCGGCCTTCGGCCATGCTTCCTCCGCCGGCAACATGCCAAATGCCGCTCCAAAGCCGTAATAACTATTCAACCCGCAATAGCCGAGCGCATAGGAGGGGTCGACCTCAACCGCGCGGTGAAAGTAGTCGCGGCTCTTGCTGAACTCCTCCCGCGAATTCTTCCACCAATAATATCGTCCCTTCAAGTAAAGCTGGTACGCCTCATTATTCTCCGTATGGTGTTTGGTCAGGCGCACTTTTTCGTCACTGCTAAGTTCCAGGGCCAGCGCTCGCACTACCCGCTCGGAAATCGCATCCTGAAGCGCAAAAATGTCCGTCAGCTCTTCGTCGAAGGTTCCGGCCCACAAAGACGCTCCGTTGGAGACATTCAATAAACGGACTGTCACCCTGATTTTGTTACCTGCGCGTTGAAGGCTTCCTTCCAACACCGACTCGACTTCCAATTCACGCCCCGCGATCAGCCCATCTTGTCCCAGGCCCGCATATTTGCTGACAGAGCTAATAGGGCGCACGATCATGTCGCGGAGACCGCTTAGTCTGGCGATCAACGTATCCGCCATCCCCATTTCCAACGATGCATCTCGGTCGTCTTTTACCAGCGGCTGGAAAGGAAGCACCGCAATGCTTCGGATTGAAACCGCCGTCTCGGCCCGAGCGTGTTTTCTTACCGGAGCGACAAACCGGTAACCGCAGCCCGGCACCGTGACAATGTAGACATGCGCCGCCCGCTCCCCGCCCAGCACACGGCGCAGTATGGAAATGTTTTGACTGAGGTTGTTTTCTTCTACCACAGTGTCTGGCCAGATTGCCTTCATCAACGTATTTTTATCCAGCACGGCTTCCGGGTGCTCGACCAGATAAAACAGCGTGTCATAGACTTTGGGCGTCAGCGGCACGACCCGGCCATCCCGTCCCGTCAGCAGACATCTGCCGGCATCGATCTGGAAATCGCCAAACTCGTAAATGTGAGCCTGAGACCCTTGCATATTGGTTTCAGAATCTCTCAGAAGTTCTCAGAATTCTTCAGCCCATCCTAAAGACTACCAGTTCGATTTCAACCATACTCTTCCCGTTTCGCAACAACAAAACGATGTCTCTATAAAGGAGTTGGTATGAGAACAACATGCGTCACTTCCGTTTCCGCGCGCGCTGCGCATTCCCAGGAAACAAAGTCGAAGGTAAAAACCTGGACCGGCAAAATCGCTACACTTTCGGCGATTTGCCTGCTTTCCTTATTGGCTGGGCCGAGCGCCTACGCCGGCAACGTAACTTGCACTGATTCCATGCTCGACGCCGAGTACGCCTCAACCGTGAGCGGACAACTCTTTCACGCCGACGGCACTGTGGAAACCCGTCAAGGGTTAGCCATGATACATTTCGATGGCAGCGGCAAATTCACGCAAACCGATTACGTACTGGACACGGTAAACGGAGCGACGTCACCGACGCCAGGACCCGTCGATCCCAACACCGGATTTCAGAATCATGAGTCCGGAACCTATAAGGTCAACCGGGATTGCACGGGAAATCTCGAAATTCATTTCGCCGCGCCTCCCGTCACCGGCGCAACCGGAGCCGTCCTCAAGCTCTATTTCGTGCTCGGCAACCAAGGTGCAGAACTGCGCACGGTCGTGATTGGCGTCACTCCCCCCTCGACCGTAGTCAACGACATCACTGGCTTTACATTGCACAGCGAAGGTTCTCGGGTCGGTGCTCTCGACAACAAATAGTAGAAAGAGAACTAAATAGTTCGGGAGGGAATAAAGTCAGGATGTTGCAATGGAGCCCACCCTTCGTTTTATGAAGGGTGGGCTTCGTCGCAGGCAAGGCAGGCTGTTGCGAAACTCAGGTCTACGCAGTGGCGGCATGTGAAAGCCCGGCACAGCAGTGCCGGGAAACGCGAAGTGGAACAGACCGAGATTCACGAATGGTGGAAGAGACAGGTGATCGTCCCGTACTAGCGATTAATTTCCCACAACCCCACTGTGACGTCTGACCTTGCGATCCACGCCCGATCATTCCATCATTGCCCCAGCACCCGGAGCACACGGTTTCGTTAGCGAGACGAAAGCGCGATACGCAAGTGCACGATTCAA
>Ga0209006_10000096_pt1 | contig 95055 bp, 87 predicted proteins | sample JacPin_JW_Ref_O2_FD_188567 | JGI IMG/M metagenome (GOLD analysis project Ga0209006, IMG submission 188567) | Forest soil microbial communities from Algoma, Ontario, Canada - Jack Pine, Ontario site 1_JW_Ref_O2 (SPAdes) (version 2) | ecosystem: Environmental > Terrestrial > Soil > Boreal... | reverse complement strand
GCGCAGGAAGAACCCAAGTGGGATTTGCCGGTTCCCTACATTCGCGAGGGGTTCCACACAATCACGCCGTACCTTCTGGTCGAGGGCGCGGCAAAACTAATTGATTTCTTCAAGGGCGGTTTCGGCGCGGAGGAAATTTTCCGTATGCCGCCGGCGGGCGCGAGCATCATGCACGCCGAATTGCGCATCGGAGATTCGATCCTGGAATTAAGTGATGCCTCCCCCGAATTTCCCCCGATGCGGGTGATGCACATTCTGCAAGTAGACGATGTGGATGCGAGCTACCGCCGCGCTCTGAATGCGGGCGGCACGTCCCTGAGCGGGCCAACCGAACAATCCTACGGTGACCGCGAAGCGGGTATTGCGGATCCTGCGGGAAATTATTGGTATCTCACCGAGCGGCGCGCCACCGGTCACATGACGCCCGATACCCGAACGATTGTGCCGGGCTTCAGTACCCACAATGCAGCCAGCTTTGTGGATTTCATGAAGCAGGCTTTTGGCGCGCAGGAAGCGTTCATGCACAAATCTCCCAAGGGCGACGTGATTCACAGCCGCATCCGCATCGGCGATTCGATTCTCGCCGTCGGCGAGCTACACGGCGATTTTCCGCTGATGCCGTTCCACTTGCACATGTATGTTCCGGATACCGACGCGGTCTACGCCCGTGCCCTAGCTGCCGGAGCGACGTCCAAGCGCGCGCCCAAGGACGAGCCCTACGGCGATCGGGCTGCGACGGTACAAGATACCTTCGGCAATCTCTGGTCGATCGCTACACATATCAAAGACGTCAAATTCTGATCGGGAGTTTTCGCTCAAGCTAACACTCCGACAAGCGCGTGCACCGCTCCGATGTGCGCGCACCACGATAGTTTCGTTGCCCCGGTGCGCCAATGGCAGCAGCCGGTCTACAGTATTTCCCGTACGGTTCTCAGGTTGACGTTGGCAGACGCGTCGGAGAAAATGCCGTCGTGTATTGCGCCACGCTCCAGCTTCGGAGAACCAATGAGCGTTAGCAAGGTCCCTGCCCTCGCGCCCAGAACCAATTTGAGAAGCCGGCCACGGCCTTCGTCCCACGTTGTGCAGTTCTACGAGGAAGATCCACACCTGATCGCCGAACTCGGACGCTTGATAGGGAACGCACTCGCAAAAGGTGAATCCGCGATTGTGGTCGCCACCGCCGCACACCGTGACGGATTGGCGCTGGAGCTAGCGGCGCGTGGTCTGGACGTTGCTGCCCTCACTGCGGCGGGCCGCTATACGGCATTCGATGCGGAGCAAACGCTGACCCGTATCTTGGTAGACCAAATGCCCGACGAGGATAAATTTTCTGAGCTTCTCGGCAGGGCCATCACCAAAGCGAAAGACTCCGCCAAGAGTCCCGAACCTTGCATCATCATATTCGGCGAAATGGTCGCGCTGCTGTGGTCTAGTGGAAAACATGGAGCCGCGATTCGACTGGAAGAACTTTGGAATGGTTTGGCGGAACAACATTCGTTCGTGCTGCGGTGCGCTTACCCTTTGAGCGCCTTCAACAGTGCCGGGCACAGCGAATCCTTCCTGAAAATCTGCGCCGAGCATTCCGAGGTAATTCCGTCAGGCCCCAACGGACTTCATCTCAGCGATGACGAACGATCGCGCACCATCGCTACCTTGCAGCAGAAAGTGGAAGTCCTCGAATCCGAGAAAGCCCTTCGTGACAGTGAACAACGTTTCCGTTTGCTGGTGGAAGCCGTTGAGGACTATGCGATTTTCATGCTGGATCCCGAAGGCCGGGTCAGCAGCTGGAATATAGGTGCGGAGCGGCTTAAGGGCTACAAGGCTTCGGAGATTATCGGCCAGCACTTTTCCCAGTTTTATCCCGAGGAAGACAAGCGGGCGGCCAAGCCGCAGCGCGAACTGGAAACCGCCACACGAGAAGGGCGACTCGAGGACGAAGGTTGGCGTTTGCGCAAGGACGGCTCGAAATTCTGGGCTAACGTCGTTATCACCGCGCTCAAAGACCCAGAAGGTCGCCTCCGGGGCTTTGCCAAAGTTACTCGCGATTTTACCGAGCGTATGCAGGCCGAACGTGAACTGCGCGAGTCGAAACGAAAACTACAGGCATCGGAAAAATCATTACGTGAACTTTCGCTCCACCTGTTGCGAACGCAGGATGAAGAACGCCGCCGCATCGGCCGCGATCTTCACGACAGCCTCGGTCAATATCTTTCCGTTTTGAAAATGAAGTTAGACGCCCTGCAGCGCTGTGCCTCGCAGAATCAATCCCCGGAACTCGCCGAGCTGACCGAATGTGCCCGGCTTACCGAAGATGCGGTGAAGGAAGTCCGGACGATATCGTATCTGCTGTATCCGCCGATGCTCGAAGAGATGGGGCTGAAGTCGGCAATCCCATGGTATTTGGATGGATTCACCAAGCGCAGCGGCATCAAGGCAACATTCGAAGCTTCTCCCGGTTTTGGACGCCTGCCGCCGGACGTCGAACTGGCTTTTTTTCGTGTGCTGCAGGAAAGTCTCACCAACGTTCATCGTCACTCGGGCAGCCAGACCGCAACCGTGCGTCTGCTGATCGAGGGCGATATGGCTGTCCTGGCCGTCAGCGATGCGGGCAAAGGAACCGAGGCCGCCAATTTCGAGGAGGGCCGGCAGGACTGGATGGGGGCGCTGGGCGTTGGGCTGCGCGGCATGACCGAACGTGTCCAACAAATAGGCGGCAAACTGGAAATCGCGTCGAGCAAAGCGGGGACCACAGTGACCGCTGCTGTTCCGATCCAGAAGACTTCTTAGGCAATGATAGCCTGATGGCGACTTCTACTAAGCCCAAAATTCTGATCGTTGACGATCATGAGATCGTGAGAGAAGGTCTGCGTACGCTGCTCGCCCGATCCGCGCCCAATCTGGAGATATGCGGAGAAGCTACCAACGCGCGCGAAGCGTTGGAAATGGTCCGAGCGCTGCATCCCGATCTGGTGATCATGGACATCACCATGCCGGGCACGAGCGGCCTGGTAGCCGCGCGGCGCATCAGCGAACTCGATCACGCGCCCCGCGTCTTGATGTTCACCATGCACGATTTCGAGAGACTGGGCATCGAGGTTCGCGAAGCCGGGGCGCAAGGCTTCGTGCTCAAATCTCAGGCCTCGCGCGATCTGATTCTCGCGATTCAATCCCTGCTGGCCGGCGGTACGTTCTTCGGCCCCGCTACTACCACTTATAGTCCGGCGGTTTAATGCCCTTCAGTCGCAGATAAACTTCCGCTTGCCCGCGATGATGCACCATGTGAATCATCACGCCCAGCATCACGTCCCGCGCTACAAATTTGTGGTCGCCCGTTCCATGCACCGCGTCGAGCTCGGCTTCGGTCACTTTTGAAAATGCCGCCGAGCAGTATTCGAACGATCCCGTCAGCTGTTTTACGGCCTCGGCCTTTTCGATTTTCGCGTCCTTGGCCAATTCCACGAACGGCGATTTCGCATCGGTCAAAAAGGCGCAGTAGCCGTAGTTCGCTTCCGCGATGTGCATGATCTGCTCGCCAAACGACATCTCCTCCGGGACAGGCTTGAACGAGTAGTCTTCAGCGGGCATTGCTTCGGCGACGGCTACAGCCAGCCCTTGTGCGGTAGTCCAATGTTTTTCCAGATCTACGACGAAGGCACCCGGCGAAGCGGCCTCCGCCTTTTTTGCGGCACTGACACTAGCCGTGGCTCCGGGCTTGGTCGCATCCTCCTGTGAGGCCTGCGTAGTTTGTGCACCCGCCAGAAAACCGGCCAGGATCAGGATGCCCGCAAAAACACTCGAAACTTTAAACATGGTTTCCTCGCTTATTTTGGTTTGCGAATTGAATGTCCCGCAGTCTATTTCACAAAAGGGTTGAACTCGCGTTCTTCGCCGATGGTCGTCAAATCGCCGTGCCCCGGAATTACCACCGTCTCGTCTGGGAGCTTCATCAACTTCTCGCGAATTGAGGTCAATATGTCCTTCATTGAGCCGCCCCATAAATCGGTTCGTCCGATGCTTCCCTGAAATAAAGTATCGCCGGCGATCAGCCGCGCAGGATCGTCTCCGAGCCCGCGCGAAGACGTATGTGCCGCCTGACCATGCTGTTCTGCCTGTATCGGTGCGCCACTCGGACCCTTCTCCACAAATAAGCTGATGCTGCCCGGTGAATGTCCCGGCGTATGCATCACGCGCGCCGAGTAGTCGCCCCAGCGCAATGCGTCCCCTTCTTTGACGAAATCCTTGATCTTCATACTCTCGGGCGTGGGCGTCCCCAGGAATCGGGCCTGCGCTTCCAAATTCTGGTACATCGGCAAGTCTGCTTCGTGGATCATTACCGGCGCGCCGGTAGCTCGGTGCAAACTCGCAAGGCCGCCGACATGATCAATATGCGTGTGCGTGCTGACGATCGCGCGCACCTTCAAATTGTGGGCCCGCAAAATCTCCATCACGCGTTCGATCTCATCGCCGGGGTCCACCACGATTGCTTCTCCGGTGACCGGATCGCCCAAGATCGAGCAGTTACACTGCAGCATCCCTACGGGAATAATTTCGTGTATCAGTTTTTCAGTCATATTCAGGTGATTGTCACTCACGGCTCGACGGACAGGTTCCCCTTCACGCCGATTCCAGATTCATCTTGTTTTCGGCCGGCAACAGCAACAGGATTCGCAGATCGATCAGAAAGTGCAGGATCATGGGCGTCAGCAAATTACCGGCGATCACGAAAATCGCGCTGAACACCAGCCCCAGAAACGCCGTTCCGGCGATTCCCTTCACGCCCTGATACAAATGCGCGATTCCAAATATCACGCAGGCCAGCAATACGGCAGGAATCAGATTAAAGTGTAACGGTTCGTGCCGAAAATATTGAATCAGAAAACCGCGATAGAGAATCTCCTCTCCAATTCCGGCCGTGGCGCAAATGGCCACCCACCAGCCCCTTTCCTGGCCGGTCGCCGGCAAAATAAACTGCAACGGCTTCATCGCTTTCTCAATGCTTGCGGCGTAGCGCGGACTTCGCTTCATCAGAATGGCGGGTGCCAGCGCTCCCGCCGCGAATGCCACCAGCAACCCCACCATGAACGAGTTCGCCCCGGTTCCGGACGGCAACCACGATATATCGCGCGAATCGGGATGGATCCAAAATATGCTCTGCCAGCCCACGGTCAGGCACGCCACCGCGGTGGCCGTCCACGTGGCCGCAATTACCAGCCAATAAAATTTGATCTTACGGCGCGGATCGGTGCCCGACCGTAGCTTCCGGATCGCGAAGTGATCCCATATTGGCGCGATGACGATCAGGTAAAGGGCCAGAAGGTGCTGAACGATCATCATTGCTGTCTCCTGAGGATCCGTGAGCCGAAAATCCTCGCATCGCCCAGCGGCGCACAAGTATATTCAATATCGGAATGGTGACGCCAGCATCGGAATCTGCCGCAATCTTACGGCGCGATACGGTTCGAAAATTCGAGCCGGCATCGCGGAAAGTCGGCCTATGCCTGTTCTACATCTAATTTGTGGGCTGCCCGGATCGGGGAAGACAACGCTCGCCCGGCAACTGGAAATGAGTTTACCTGCCTTGCGTCTGGCGCCGGATGAGTGGATGTCCCGCATCGTCGGCGACGGCTTCGATGACGAAAAGCGCGCGGCTATCGAGGCGGTGCAATGGGATATCGCGGCAAAAGCACTTAGCCTGGGCGTTGCTGTGATTCTCGAAAACGGATTTTGGACTCGCCAGGACCGGGAGCATTTTCGTTCGCGGGCCGCGGCGATCGGGGCACGAACTAAGATTCACTTTCTGGATGTGCCTCATGCCGAGCTCTCCCGGCGTCTCGCGGAGCGCAATCGTACGCCACCGCCGGATACCTTTCGCGTGAATCAGGCTCAGCTCGATTGCTACTGGAAAATATTCGAACCACCCACGCCGGACGAACTCGAATAACTTTCGCAAAATCAGGCCGGCTGCCGGCGCCACGCCAGAATCATGCGGACGCCGCGCACTCCAGACGGCGTGGCGCTATCTGTTAGTATGAATATTGAAACGAAACCATGGAAACGCCTTTACTCGAAAAACATCAGGCCGCAAAGGCCACGCTCGCTACTTTTCATGACTGCGTCTTGCCCGAGATTTTCTCTAAGTTCGAAGACGAATATCGCGCGGCCAGCGAATCCGTGGCCATCTTCGACACCAACTGGCATGCCATCATCGAACTCAGCGGTCCGGATCGCTCGCGCTACCTGAACGCCATCGTTTCGAATGACGTAAAGAATCTTGGCGAAGGACACGGCCTCCTTGCGTTGCTGCTCGATCCCAAAGGCCACATCCTTGCCGAGCTGGAAATTTACGCGCTGAAAAATCGCCTGCTGACGCTTTTCCACGCCTCGTTACGCCACCGCACCGTCGAAACCCTGGATAAGTACATCATCATGGACGACGTGACGCTCGAGGACGTCACCGATAAGCTAGGCAGCTTCGCCATCGAAGGCCCGTTCGCGGCGAAAATGTTGGACAAAGCCTACGGCATCAATCTGGAGGAATTTGCGGACCTCGACATTCGCAGCGTGCACATTGACAGCATCCCTTGCGAAATTATCCGCCGCTCGCATTTTGGGTACGTCGGCGCGGAAATCATCGCGCCACGAAAATCGCTGATTCAATTGTGGGACAATCTGCTGGAATTGGTTCGCCTGCGAGGCGGACAACCCATCGGCATGAAGACCCTCGAATCTCTGCGCCTGGAGGCCGGCATTCCTTTTTATCCCGCTGATTTCAACGACACGGTCATCCCGCACGAGGCGGCCGTGGAAACCACGCACATCAGTTTCAGCAAAGGCTGTTACACCGGCCAGGAGATTGTCGAACGTGTCCGCTCCCGCGGACAAGTGAATCGCCGCCGCGTGCGCCTAAAATTCTCCACGCCCGAAGCGCCTCCTCCCGGAACGCGGCTCAGCGTCGATGGCAAAGAACTCGGCCTCGTCACCAGCTCCGCCTTTTCGCCCCAGGAAAACGCTGCCATCGGTATGGGCTATTCCCGCCGCGAACACAACGCCCCCGGCGCAATCCTCGACTACGATGGCGGCACCGCCGAAGTTGTTGGGTAGGTTTCAAACCGAAAAAATACCAAGAAGAGTAACTCTCTCCGGTGTGGAATTCTCAGTCGAGTATCAATTGAAGAGAGATCCTTCGCTTCGCTCTGGATGACGGCCAAAAACGGTTTAGCGCCCTGTCTGCCCGCGCGACCCGATTTCAATTCTTCTTCAACGGAAAATATCTCTCCGCCAAATCAGTCCATTTCGGATTCTGCGATTCGATCAAAGCTACTCGCTTCGCCCGCGACCAACCTTTGATCTCTTTCTCCTTCGCAATCGCCCTCCGAATATCGCCATGCTTCTCCCAATACACCAATCGATTCACGTTGTACTTCGACGTGAATCCCTCCACCAGCTTTTGTCGATGCTCGACGGTTCGGCGCGCAAGCCGGCTCGTCACTCCGGTGTAAAGCACTCCCGATTTGCTTGCCGTGATGTACACGTACCCGCTCACAGCCATCCGCATCTCCGTAGCATGCAAGCCACTTTGCCACAATTCGATTGGCGAAGGCTGCGCTGATCGTAGTCGACCGCGTCTCAGGGAGCCATTGCAATCCCAACAACATTGGGTGTGCAACGGTTCGATGCCAATCCCGTCAGCGCTCGGGCGCGAAGTCTTCCCCGCAGGTAAACCTGCACTTGCCGTCATCCAGAGGAGCGCCTTTCGCGACGAAGGATCTCTCTTCGATTGCCACCGGGCCCAGCATAGAACAGAAGAGGACGCCAATCGCGACACACGGGCAGAAAAACGAGGTAAACCTTGGCCAGACTGCCGCCCTAGCCCTTACTGAAGTTCATAGACCGCATAAAACTGCCGCGGTCGTTGTCGATTTTCTTTTGTAGTTGGAAAATTGCGTAGAGTAACGCTTCAGGTCGCGGCGGGCATCCCGGCACGTACACATCAATCGGGATGACCTGATTCACGCCTTGCACCACCGCGTAATTGTTGAAGACGCCGCCCGACGTGGCGCACGCGCCCATCGAGATCGCCCACTTCGGCTCTGGCATCTGCTCGTAAAGCTGCTTGATTACCGGCGCCATTTTCACTGACACGCGCCCGGCGATAATCATCAAATCCGACTGCCGTGGCGAACCGCGAAAAACTTCCGCGCCAAACCGCGCAATGTCGTACCGCGAAGACGCCATGGACATCATTTCAATCGCGCAGCACGCCAGACCGAAGGACATCGGCCAGATCGAACTGCGCCGCGCCCAGTTCACCACCTTGTCCAGCGACGCAAACAGAATCCCCTCGTCTTTCAGGAAATTCGCGTCCTGACCCGGCGCTTCTAGCGTTACGCCTTTCCCCAGTTCGACGGCCATGGCCTAAGTCACTCCACGCGGCGAAACGCGACAACCGCTAAACTCATTTTGCCTCTTTGCGTCAGCCTTTGCAACGCGACATGGCCTTAAGCGGTGGCCTAGTCGTCAAGCGTCGTGCGCCATTTACTATTGCGGCCTCTGATTGTCGGCGGATTGCAAGTCCGGATTGTCGGATTTTTTCCAGCTTGGATCCGGGTCATAAGATTTCATGCTTTTCGCTTTCTCCACGGTCTGCTTCCCCAAATCCTTTTCGTACACCACACCGTCCTGGTTCACCACAAATGTCATTACGCCCGAATCCCGATACGCCGCCGGATAGGCCACAAACGCAAAGCCCTTGGTCATTTTTCCGTCGGCGATGTAATTCATCTCGCCACCTGTAGCTTTCTTTCCCTGCCGATCGAGAATCCGGAAATAATATCCGCGAAACGGTTCGGCTCCCGTACTGGAATCCTTACCCAGGCCGCCCTCGCTACCCGCATTAGCTACTAGCGGACCAACCGGGCTCGCCGCCTGGTTGCCCTCCGCCGGCCAATACAGCCCGTTGTGTTTTCCTGCGTCGCTTACAAACTTCGCGGCATATTCGTTGTTACCGTCTTTGGCGAAATATTCTTTCTGCGCGGAGACCATTTCCTGACAAACGCGTATCGCCGAAAGTTCGTTCTTTCCAATCCTCCGGAACAGAATTTCCTGCCGCCCGGCCTCCGTATCGAAATACCACTTGCCCGCGCGATTGACGAGCGGAATAGGCGTCGGCCAGTTTTCCGCGCCGATGTACAGCGTGGTGGTGGCGTCGGGTTCTTCCACCAACCGGTGCATCACCTTAAATTTCTCGACAAAATTCTCGCGCGCAGCCGTGTCTTCCTTGGCATCGCCGGACTCAATGATCGCTTTCCCGTCCGGCCCCAGCACCTCGAGCACCGCCTTCTCGTCATTTTTCTGCGCCGCCGTGAATAACGCTTGACTGGCTTCTTCGGGCGAAGCGTATGTTTTTTGTCCGGCCTGTTGCGCCAGGGCAGCCGCGGGAAATCCCGCGATCAGCATCACACTTATCGTCGCGATTTTCGAAACACCGCTCCGCCGAAAACCTTTCACCTTTCCGTCGATTTCGCGCATGAATTTTCTCTCCGTTTAATATTTCTTCGTTACTTCATGAATGAACGTTCGACTCGCGCGCTGAATTACCGGCCGCGCCCGCCGCCGTGCCCACCACCGCCACCGCCGTGGAAACCTCCGCCTCCGCCACCGAAGCTCTGGCTGCCGCGCGACGAAAAGCTCCGGCTCTCGCCGCCGTGGTTGTAACCGCTGAACGCGCCGGACCGAGTGTTGGTTTGCGTGTGGGGTTCTCCGTAGCCGCGTGCCTCATGATTGTCACCGCTGAACGGATGGGTAGTAGCACCAGGACGGTTGTAGACACCACCGTGTTGTTCGCCCGCTCCGTTGTGGCCGAGATTGTTTCCGCGATCACCCACGTGTTGTTCGCCGCCGCCATTTCGGCCGACGTCGTGGCTATGATCGCCATTGAATCCGCGGTTCACGCTGTTCGTTACGCCGTGGTAGCCGCCGTTGCGGTAATAATTGTTACGATTGTAGAACGTGTTGCTGTGTGAGTAATACGTATTGTGGTTGTAGATGATCGTATGACCGCCCCAGTTCGTGCCCCAGTGGTTCCAGCCCCAGCCGTAGCCGCCATAAAAGCCGATGCCAAAGCCAACGCCGCCGAAATAGAGACTCGGACCGCCCCACCAAATTCCGGGGTAGTTGTACCAATACGGCCACGGCGCGATCGGCCCACCGTAAACCACCCACGGGTTATAAGCCGGGACGTAGACAACTTGCGGATTCGCCGGTTGAATTACGATCGTCGAGCCCTGGGTCTGGACCGTCTGCTGATCCGTTGATTGCAGGTTTCCGGAGGACTGCGCTTTCTGGCGCATCACTTGAATTGCGTCCATCACGTCCTGCTGCTGGTTGTAATAGGCATCGCCCAGTGACGACGTCCAGGAAAGGTTCTTGTCCATGTTGCCGAGCACGGACGGAAACGCCGTCAATGCTTTCACGCTCGGGTCCCAGCTCTGCTGGTCCACGGCTTGGGCGAGCGCGTCACCCTTCAATGTGGAATTGTTCTGCACCCAGCGATCCGCCTCCACAATCTCGGCCGGAAAAGTGGACGCCGCTAAAACCTGCGCGACCAGCGAATCCGGATACAGCGCTATCGGCGCGACCAGCTGCTGCAACTGCGCAGGGGTCTGCGTCGTATAGGCCGGCGCGGCTGTTCCCTGCGCTTGGTCGGTCGGCGCCGGCGCCTGATCCTGCGGCCCAGCTGGCGCGTCCTGAAAAGCGTTCGCGTTTCGCGGAGCAGCCGCAAACACCATCACGCCTACTAACGCAAAAGCCATGGCCGTTCGGCTCATTCCCGCTGCCAGCAATCTCGACCCTCGCAAAAAGTTATTGGTCTTCATGATTTTCTCCGGGACCTTCAGGCTAAGAAGATCTCCTACATCATCTGACGTTACGGCTTCATCTCTCGGTGCAAATATAATCGTTGATGATTTCATTTGGCGCCTTATGCGGCCTAGCGGATAGTAGAACTAATCCGCTAGTCTCACAAATCATTCTTCACCCGCATTAAACCCCGTCCAGTCCCAAAGGTTTCACCCTGGGTATTTCTATGCGGTCATGTCCACTGTCGCCAGAAATTTCGGCGCCTTTCTCACCTTGGTCGCCTGCTCAAACGCGTAGGCTAACGAGATCAGCGTCGGCTCGCTCCACGCCCGCCCAAAGAACGAAATTCCCACCGGCAAGCCATGAACGTAGCCTGCGGGAACTGAAACGCTGGGATAGCAAGCCACGGCTGCGGCAGTCGAGGTTTGCCCCGAGGCATTGTCGCCATTGATCAGGTCCGTAATCCACGCCGGGCCGCCCGTCGGTGCGACCAGCGCATCCAGTTTGAATTTGTCCATCGTTGCGTCAATTCCCTCTTGCCGCGCCAGTCGCAGATTGTCCGACAGTGCATCCAGGTATTCTTTGCTGGTCAGATCGCCCTTGGCCTGCGCTTTCAAAAACATGTCCTGCCCAAAGTAAGGCATTTCCTTGATTTTATTTTGGTCGTTGAATTCGATCACGTCTTTCAACGTCTTCACCGGCGCATTCGGGCCCAGCCGCGCCAGATAAGCGTTCAAATCCGCCTTCAACTCATACAACAGCACGTTATTTTCATTCATTCCGGTTCGGCCGATGGTGGCGATGTCCGCTGGATCCACTATTATCGCGCCGTTCTTTTTCAAGACATCCAGCGCCAGTTCCATCAATGTATCCACGTCGTCATTGAATCCGAAATACTTTCGGACCACGCCAATGCGCGCGCCCGGCCGATTGGGCTGCAGGAAATAGGTGTAATCGGTGAAGGACCGCTGCTCCCTGCCGGTAACCACAGCGCCCGCGGCGGTAGCTGGGTCTTCCGGGTCTACTCCCGTTATGGCGCCCAATAGTATCGCCGCATCACGCAGCGTCCGGCACATAGGCCCGGCGCTATCCTGCGTATGCGAAATCGGAATGATCCCGGTGCGGCTAACAAGTCCCACAGTCGGCTTGATTCCCACCAAGCCATTCGCCGACGAAGGGCATACGATCGAACCGTCCGTCTCCGTGCCGATTCCGACGCCGCCCAGATTCGCGGAAATTCCCGCGCCGGTCCCGGAACTCGAACCGCACGGATTGCGATCCAGCGCATAAGGATTTTCGGTCAGCCCGCCGCGCCCGCTCCAACCGCTGGTCGAATGGTTCGACCGGATGTTCGCCCACTCGCTGGGATTGGTCTTGCCCAAAATCACCGCGCCCGCCTCGCGCAGCTTCTTCGCGACATATGAATCTTTCGGCGGTTTCGAGCCCACCAACGCCAGCGAACCTGCGGTGGTCATCATGCGATCCGCCGTATCAATATTGTCTTTAATCAGCACCGGTATGCCGTGCAGTGGCCCACGGGCGCCCTTGGCTTTTCGCTCCTTGTCGAGTTCGTCCGCAATCGCGAGCGCGTCCGGATTCGTTTCGATCACGCTGCGGATCGCCGGCCCGTTCCGATCAATCGCGTCAATTCGCGCCAAATACTTTTCCGCGATTGACCGCGCCGTGTACTCACCGGACTTCATTCCATCCTGTAACGCGGCAATCGTAATTTCATCGAGTTCGAAGGCCGGTACGTTCGCGGCGCTATTCATCTGTGCAGTTCGGCCGCTGTTGCCCTCAGCACGCGAGTTATCGCGTACTTCAATCCCCGCAGCCCGCATCATCGGCGCCAGCCCCGCAACAGTGCCAGCCATCGCCCCGGCCCGCAGGAATTTCCGCCGAGACTCACTCTGCGTTTGAACCTTCGCATTCTTCTTCAAGGCCGGTTCATCCTTTGTCAGAATTTTTCCCATGAATAGTACGCCAGATAGCGCTCAACTGACCCTATCAATCTCGTCGCCCTCGACGAGTTGCGGTTTCTACTTAAACGGCTTTGTAAGGGCTTGGTTCGTCAACCTGATGTAGGATGCTGACCGTGGCACAGACCCGATTCCACAAGGTCCGGGAAGCCAAGGAATTTCTGGCCTCCAAAATTGTTGATCAGGCTGAACGCGAGGGTGCGTCACTATCCGAAATAGAACGCAAAATGCTCTTCTTCACCGAAGTTGGCTGGACTCTTCCGGATATGATGCAAGTTTCGGATGAGTTCGACCGTGAATACGACCAGGCCGATTACGAGAAGAAAATCGCGCATCTGATTGAGAATCTCGATAAACGTCTTCGAAAAGAAAATCTCGCCGAATACGAAGACTGGCGCTCCGCCATCGAATTCCTTAGGCCGAAGGACCATTACATAAATGTGATGATCGGCCAGGCGGGTCTGGGGCCTTCCGGCGACCGTAAGAAGCTTTGGACGATTGCTTTCGTCTTTATCGCGCTCTTTCTATGCTTCATTTACGTCGCGGCCCAGCACAACGGACAACTCGGCAGTTTCGAGAAGTATTTGCCCTCGAAGGAATCCATCGGGAAGATATTTTTCGCGGCATGGATTATGGCCATTGCCTTCGTGAGTGTTCACGGCCTGATCCGGCTGATTCTTGGCGGAGAAAAGACCGCCCGGCTGACGGCCCGGCTGCTGACCAGATTTTTCCCTTCCCGAGGCTCGCAAGAGGAAGATTGAATTCACTTCACCGTAATGGTCAGTTGCTGGTTTGCAGTGTTCCCCTTGCCATCGTCAATGGTCAGCGTGTAAGTCGTGGTCTTTTTCGGCGTCACCTGCACGCAACGATTCGCGGACGGCCACACCTTGGCCTCCGGCGGGTCGAGTTTCACCGTCTTGGCGTTCGACACGCCGTAGCACATGTCCACCGTGTCTCCGCGATGAATGAATCCCGGCGAAGCGTAAAACGCCATAATCTTAAAATCCGCTCCGCCCAATTCTTCAACAGCTGTCGCGTCCGATTCGCGTTGCGCCGCGGATTGCGCTGCTCTCTGCTTGTACGCCAGGTCCGCATTTTCGGTGTGCCGGGCCCAAAGCGTGTACCCCACATACGCCAGCACAACTAGCGCGACCACCCCAAATCCCATCCACAAATTTCGCAACACGCGCGGCTGTTTCGCTTCCGGCTGTTCAATCATCTGATAATCTCCGGCTGCCCATTCATCCCACCTTCAGCACGATCTTCCCAAATTGCTCGCGGTGCTCGAGCCGCCGGTGCGCCTCGGCGCATTTCTCGAGCGGCAGCACCACATCAATCACCGGTTTCAGCAGGCCACGCTTCAGAAACTCCACGGCGGCCAGCAAATCCGCCTTCGAGCCCATGAACGATCCCAGCAACGAAAGCTGCCGCGTGAATAAATACCTTATATCAATGCTGCCGTTGTATCCGGTCGTGGCCCCGCAAGTGACCAGCCTGCCGCCCGGGACCAGACTGCGGATGCTCTCGTTCCAAGTGGCCTCACCTACATGTTCGAACACCACATCAACTCCGCGCTTCGCTGTTAGCCGTTTCACTTCCGCCGCAATTTTCTGTGTCGAATGATTGATCACTTGGTCCGCGCCCAGTTCCTTGGCCTTCACCAGTTTCGCATCCGATCCCGCGGTGGCAATCACCCACGCTCCCGAGGCCTTGGCGATCTGAATCGCCGCCGAGCCCACGCCGCTCCCCGCCGCCAGCACCAGCACTGCTTCAGCGGGCTTCAGCTTCGCGCGCGCAATCAACATGTGCCATGCCGTCAACGAAACCAACGGGAACGCTGCCGCCGCTTCGAAGCTGACGCCCTCCGGAATCGGCACGCAATTCACCGCCGGCGCTTTCAGGTATTCCGCACAACCGCCATCCACCATTTCGCCCAGAATTCTGTACGACCGGCATAGATTGTCGTCGCCGGCCAGGCACTTCTCGCACTGGCCACAGGAAATTCCGGGTTGCAACATGACCCGGTCGCCCACGCGCACGTTCGTCACGCCCTCGCCCACACGCGCCACTTCTCCTGCGACGTCACTGCCCGGAATATGGGGCAAAGGAATTTTCAGCGCAGGTACGCCCTTGCGCAGCCACAGGTCCAAATGATTCAGCGCGCAAGCCCGCACCCGAACCAACACTTCGCCCGCGCCGATCGCCGGTTCGGCCGCGTCCACATACTTCAAGACCTCCGGCCCGCCATGCTCCGCGTAGACAATCGCCTTCATCTTCCCTCTCTCATCCTGGAATCGTACCCAAGCACTTCCATCGGCTGCGTGCTCACCACCTCTTATATCAAACATCAGCCATCGACCGCCGGGCCGGCAACTTTGATCAAAAAATCATACAGCCGTAACGCACCAGCAGGCCGAATGACCGCTCAATTCGTATCCACGAATAGAGACGCGCGCAAATTTCGTTTTGGAGGCAACCAGCGTTGCAACTCTTACATCGGCCTGCAAGCACCGAGGGCCGTTCAGTGATGTTTCATTTAGAACATCGCTAATACTGTCAAAGCGCATATTTTGGAAGGCAGTTTTTCGCTGGCATCCATGGTCGTATTGCTTTATCCTTCACGCACTGGGGCCGGAGAGTGGGTATGTCTGGAAAGCGGAATTTACCAGTGTGGCTCGACACGAAGTGCCTCATCGCGGCGAGTGTTGCGGGTGTGGTGCTGTTCGCCGTCAGCTATGCCGCCGACGCAATACTGTACATGCTGAAGATTCCTGCGGCGCTTACCGTTGCCGATAATTTTGCCATTGCCATGGTCGGTGTGATCGTCGTCTTGGTTTTCCTCTACTACGGCCACGAACAGGAAGTGATGGCTCGCGCCAAAGAGCGCGCCATTATCATCGCCGAGATGAATCATCACATCCGCAACGCCATGACGCCCTTGATCCTCGGACTTTCTTCCGACGACCTCGACGAACGCATGCGCACCCTCGACCAGGCTACCGACCGCGTGGACCACGTCCTCACCGACCTGCTGCCCACCGCCGGCTCGACCAGCAAACCCCGTTACTTCTAATTGCTGCGGACGGTTATTCGCCAGCACTGAATCAGTTACGCCAATGCGCGTCTACGAAGCGGCTGCAGCCGCATTCGTAAGCTGCTGCATCAACGCCAACTGGTCCCAATTGTCCCAGCCCTGCACGATTTTGCCTTCCGCAATGCGCGCGATGGTGATGCCCGTGACCCGTACAGTCCTGTTCGTCGCCGGCATCCCCAGATGATCGCCCGTATGGGTCATCACCGCTGACCAGCGCACCACAACCTTGTCGTCCGCTCCAAACGCGTCCTCGATCGTAAGCTTCATGTCCGGAAACGCGGCGTGCAAACGATTGTAGAGCGCCACAAAATCCGCGGGCTTGCGGATTTCCACGCCCGGCACATCCTGTCCCCAGCCACTGATGTTTTCATCAAGCAAATCGTAAATGGTCTGCACCCGTCCGTCATTCCAAACTTCCTGGAACCACCGCCTCATCAACTCAACGTTTTCCGCTACCGCCATCACCCACCTCCTCACTTCGATTGCCAGCGGTTATACCTCAAATTACACGTTATGCGTGTGAATATCTGCTGGTACCAGGGACGCTGCGCGCTTGCGACGAGAAGCACACGCCGCAGCTCTGGACCGAGGTGTCTCTGCCACCGCTTTGACCCAGCACACCTCATCGCCCATCCTCACACTTCGGCGACCACACTCCCCCATCGCTGCCCGCCGTACGTCGTCATCCAGAGCCCGAAGAGTCTCCTTCGATTCAAACCGCGCCACGAATTTCCGTTTCATGCGAATCCCCTAATCATGCGAAAATTCTCACTCTTTTCAACCAGCCACGATTCGCGAAAACGGCCGCCGTCGTGTACACGACGCGCGCATGAAATTAATTTCTCGTTGTGCTAGGTTGGAAGCGGAGACTTTTATAGATGCGGAGCGCGCACAACGAAAGGTCGCAAGCGAAGCTCGCCGGCAATTCCGCCAGCGATCCGCGCCACTCCTCTGGTGCAGTGTGCTCGCGATGTTTGAATCTCCGCGGTTCTAATCGACAATTCCTTACGCGATTAGAATCGGCCGTAACCTCCACAAAACAAACACCGGAGTCCATTTCTAATCGTCACATTTGGGATGGTTGCGGGATTATGTTCACCATGTCAGCCTCATCGGACCGCATTTCTAATAGCAGCACGACCGCATTTCAAAATTCCCGGCACCTCGATGAAAACACACGCTGAACGATTTTCTAACCGCGACATAAGTTCGCTTGTCGCGGTCAGCTAAAGCAGAAAAAAGCCGCAACCGGCGCGCGGAAAGCATGGACATACTGGAAGAAGTCGTGAGGATGAAGCGAGCGGGCGAGCGGGGTGCGCTGGCGACCATCGTGCACACCAATGGCTCGATTCCCAGCTATGAAAGCTCGCGTATGTTGGTTCGCGATGACGGTTCCATCGTCGGCACCGTGGGCGGCGGCTGCGTCGAAGCCGACGTGTGGGCCGCAGCCAAGGAAGTCATTCTCAGCGAGCAGCCCCGCAAAATGACTTTCAACCTCAATAACGAAGCTGAATTCGATTCCGGCTTGATTTGCGGCGGCACGCTGGAGATTTTTGTCGAACCGGTGCTGCCCACGCCGATGCTGTACATTTTTGGCGGAGGCCACGTTTCCGTCGCGGTCGCCAGCGTGGCCAGCCAGGCTGGATTTAAGGTTGGCGTTATAGACGACCGCGAAACCTTCGCGTCCCCCGAACGCTTCCCCATGGCCGCCGAACTTTACACTTCCTACGCCGAGGCTTTCGAAAAAATTCGCCCGCACTCCGCGACCTATCTTTTGATCGTCACCCGCGGCCATACCGGAGACATGCGCGTCCTCGATTGGGCGATTCGAACCGAAGCACGAGGATTTTCTCCGCGCTATATCGGCATGATGGGCAGCAAGCGCAAGGTCATTGCGGTTTACAAAGCACTCGAAAAAGAAGGACTAACTTTCGCGCAACTCGATCGGGTCAACGCTCCGGTCGGCCTTGACATCGGCGCGCTCACCCCCGAAGAAATCGCGGTCAGCATCACCGCCGAACTCATCGCCGTCCGCCGGAATTCGCAAAATCAGAATCACAAATCCATAAAGCTTTCTGAAATCGCATTTCTCCAGCGCGAGTAAATTAGAATGAAGCCGCTCGCCGCCGCCATCCTCGCTGCCGGAGAATCCCGGCGCATGGGGCGGCCCAAAGCCCTGGTCCCGCTCGATGGCCTGACATTCGTCGAACACCTCTTGGCCGCTACGCGCCAATCCCGGGTAGAGATTGTCCGCGTGATTCTGGGTTCCAACGCCGAAGAAATACGTGCGGAGTTGGATTTGGACTCCTTCCAAGTCGTCGTCAATGAAAATTGGCGACTCGGCCAGCTCTCCTCCATCCAAGCCGCGATTCGCAGCCTGCCACCTGACGCCACCTCCGGATTGCTCCTCTGTCCAGTGGATCATCCGCTGATCACGGTGCGACTCGTTTCCCAATTGATCGCCGAATTCGACGCGGGCAAAAAGCTCATTGTTCTGCCGACGCATCTCGGTCGTCGCGGCCATCCGGTAATTTTCCACTACACCCTGTATGACGAATTACTGGAAGCCTCTCTGGATGTCGGTGCGCGTCAGGTCGTCTGGGCGCATCCGGACGAAATCGCGGAAGTCCCAACGGACGAAGCGGGCGTGATCCTGAATTTTAACGATCCAGTGACGCTGAAAAACGCTCTGGGGGGATCAAAGTAACAAATGCAGCGACGCTCAACTTAATTTTGGAGTCCGAAGGCTCGGCCACAGCCTCGAAGCCGTGAACACAACAGGAGTTCTCCGGGGGCGAGGCTTCATTGGAGTTGGCATTTGATCAGGGTCAGGGGTGCGCTTAAGAGCTATACCTGTTCGCTGGGAAACTGCCGCAGTAACGCCGCCACTCCGTCCACGCAAAGCTGCGCGGCGTGGAACGAGGCTGGCGGCAGGTTGTTGAGTGAGCGCGAAATGAGTTCCGCGGTGATCTCACCGGCCTGCACTCTCGATTTTCCGGCGAGCAAGTCCGTCAAAATCGAGCTGGCCGCGATCGCCGCCACGCAACCCTGGGTCTTGAATCGGATTTCGACGATGGAATTCCCTTCGACGCGTACCGACAGCCGTAAAATGTCACCGCATACCGGATTGGTCACTTCCACGGTCGCAGTGGCGTTGGCAAGTTCTCCTGCGTTATGCGGGTTTCGAAAGTGTTCCAGCACAATTTCGTTGAACATCAGCGCGTTTCCTCGAAGGTGCGGCTCAGGGAACAATGGCCGTCGAATCGGGTGAAGGCTGTACTCACAGTAAGGGCCTCTCTGTGTACTTTAGCTGATGCAAAGATGGTCAAGGATGTTTCCAAATCCTTCGCTGTCGGGTTTCAAAGTGATTGACAGGAGACGCTTTGCGCTATAACTTATGCCAGTCCAGTCATACGCTTTTTCGAAAGGGCGCGAAAAAGCGGATCATATTTTCGCTCACAAGCAACGTTCAGGAGACATAGCGATGCGACGATTTGGAATTATCTTCACCCTCGCGGTGGCGTTCGCGTTAAGCGCGACCGCCAGTTTCGCACAGGATGGCAAGCTAAAACTAAAAGTGACGCCTGCCCAGGGCTATTTGTTCGTTGATGGCAAGGCCATCCGAGAGGGCAGCCACTCGGTTTCACTGGCCGCCGGCAAACATACCGTGGTAGTGGTGAACTACGGATACAAGATCTTCTCCCAGGACGTTACCATCACCGCGGGAAAGACCACCGACCTCGCCGTCTCGCTCGAAGCGTACGGCGACAAGGTTCCCGGCCCCTACGGCATGATCATGGTGGAGTTTAAGCCGCAAGGAAAGGCCGCGGTGTTGCTGAACGGAAAGAAAGTGGATTACTTCGTCGGCAATGTTGACGAATTCAACCACGATTGGTGGTTTCATCAGAATTTGATCGTGCCGCCGGGAACGCATCAGGTCACGGTGATGCGCGACGATAAAGAATTGTATTCCGGCTCGGTCACGGTTGGCGCGAATGAGAAGGTCGTAATTCACGTCACCAAGAACGGAACGGTCACCAAGGGACCGTGGAAGCGCGGCGAAGAGCTGACCAAGAAGGCTCCGCTACCCCGCTTCACCGCAGGTATGGCCTCCGCGCAAGTCGTGGTCGCGCCGCCCAAGATCGGCAAATTCACTTCCGACAATCCAAATATCAACTGCGGCCAGACCAGCAATCTCAGCTGGGCGACTGCCGATGTAGTGGACACTTCGATTGACAACGGCGTCACCGCCGGCGCGCCCAACGGCACCGCGGCAGTCTCGCCACACGCCACAACGAACTACACGCTGACGGCCACCGGCCCCGGCGGCAAAGTCACCAACAGCACCGGCGTTAACGTGAACACGGTTGTGACCGGCAGCATCACTGCCAGCCCGACCGACCTGCACTACCGCAAGATCGGCGACAAAGTGATCACCGACGACAGCGGCACCGTAACCTGGACCACCGGCAATGCGGATTCAGTCAACGTGGACCCGTTCGGTAAAGTTGACCTCAACGGATCACAGACGGTAAAGGCAGACCCGGCGAAGACCGATATCGGCCCCGTGGACGAAAATCGCAACTACACCCTGCACGCCACGAACGTTTGCGGCGGCTCACTCGATCAGACGGCTGCGGTACACGTCACCGGCTCGATCGAACCGATTCCCGAAGTGGTGTTGCAGAGCGTGTTCTACCCGACGGACTATCCGGACAAGAAGAACCCGCAAGTCGGATTGGTCAAGAGCCAGCAGGCTGAACTCGCAACTCTCGCGGACGGATTCAAGAAATATCTTGAATACGATCCGGATGCGAAACTTTCGGTCGAAGCGCATGCCGACATCCGCGGTTCGGTACCTCACAACCAGGATTTGAGCGAACGGCGTGTCGAACGCATCAAGCAATATTTGGTTGATCAGGGAATCTCGGCGGACAAAATCCAGACGGCGGCTTACGGTAAGGAACGCCCGATGGACAAGACCGAAGTGAAGAACCTGGTGGACACCAACCCGAATCCCGCACCGAAGGCTCGCGCGAAGAACATCACCGGCGATTACTACGCATACAACCGCCGCGCGGATATCGTGCTTCTGCCTTCGGGTAAGAAGTCTTCGCAGTTTTACCCGAACAACGCGGATGACGCCGGCGTACTCTGGCAGATTCCGAAGCCGGCGCTCAAGAAGGTTGAAGCCGCGCAGTAAATTCGATTTAGAAAAACGAAACGCGCCGGAGAGAATCACTCTCCGGCGCGTTTTATTTTGTGACGCTGTTGTTGACGAAACTTGGCGACAACAAATTATATTTTGAGAAGATGAATCCAGTGAAACGCAGCGAAACAATTCGGATTGTTTCCCTCGCGCCGAATGTTACTTCGATTCTTCTGGCGTTAGGTGCGGGCAGAAACGTTGTCGGAGTCAGCCGCTGGTGCGGGGACGTTGCAGACGTGGGTCGCCGCCCTGAGGTTGGCGACTGCTGGAAACTCGACGTCACTGAAGTGATGAAGCTGAAACCGACGCTCGTAATCGGCTCAGTTCCGTTCGCGCCGGAAACAGTGGCCAAAATCCTGGCTGAGCCGGTCGCGTTCCTCGCCATCAATCCGCGCACGCTCGCGGACATCGAAAACGATATCCGGCTACTGGGCCGCCTGGCGGATCGTAAGGCTGCAGCCGAACAGTTGATAGGCCGAATGCAAGGCGGATTTGACGCGGTGCGACGGCGAACTGAAGCTTCGCGGGCGACGTCTCGCCCCACGGTGTATTGCGAAGCGTGGCCGAACCCACGAATCAGTTCCCCACCCTGGGTCGAAGATCTCGTTGAACTCGCGGGTGGAACGATGGTCGTTCCTACCGGACAGCGCGTCAGTGACGAGCAGGTCGCCGAAGCAAATCCTGATGTAATTATTCTGGCGTGGGCCGCGACCGGCAATCGCGCGAAGCCAGCGACGGCTTTGCGTAATCCTGCATGGAAAAATGTGGCCGCAGTGAAGAACGGACGAGTTTTCGTAGTTCGCGATGAATTGCTGAACACACCCGGACCGCCACTGGTGCGCGGAGCGCAGGAACTTCAGAAAATATTTGGATGTCTTGCTTTCACCAGCCCACCAACGGGAAGCAATCTTCGAAAATCCAAAAGCCGCAGGGATCGCTGAAAGATGCTAGCGGTCGTCGCGGGAGTCATCGAATCCGGCGGAAAGATTCTGGTGTGCCAACGGCGGCGCAATGACACGTTTGGACTAATGTGGGAATTTCCTGGCGGAAAAATCAAGCAGGGCGAAACACCGCGGCACGCTCTGGCACGGGAATTGCACGAAGAACTCGGAGTGCCGGCTGAAATCGGCGAGGAATTATTTCGAACCAGCCATCGTTATGCGGAAATGAGCGAGCCAATCGAGCTGACGTTTTTCTCGGCCACGCTTGATCCTGACCTGATTCGCAATCTGGCATTTGAAACGATGGAATGGCGCGCGCCAGAATCGCTTGGCGAATTGAACTTCTTGCCGGCGGACCGGGAATTCGTTGCAACGCTGATTCGGAATAAATCGTCGAAGCAAGAGTGAGCGGCCCGCCTCCGAGTTGCGCAAAAATGTCTGTTGCCGAGCTCCTCTAGTAGATGTGTGCGCGGACGGTGGTCAGGTGTATTCTAACCGGGTGGAGATAGCGAGCGGCTGACGTGTTTTACCGCCGCGCGCGATGTGTGCTGTTGGATTGAAAAGGATCGGGTAATCCCATGGAAAATGAAATCAGCGCGCCGATACAGGGCTTAGATGGAAACGAAATTCAGGAATGGCTGGAGTCGCTCGATTCGGTATTGCAATCGAGCGGACCCGACGTCGCTTCCTACATACTCCAACGCTTGCGCGCGCACGCCAAGGTCATCGGAATCGAAATTCCCTTCACCGCGAACACGCCGTATGTAAATACGATTCCGCATCAAATGCAGCCAGATTTTCCCGGCGACCAGCAACTCGAGCGCCGCATTAAAAGCCTGGTGCGGTGGAATGCCATCGCCATGGTGGTGCGCGCGAATCGCGAGGAAAGCAGTATCGGCGGGCACATTTCGACGTTTGCCTCGGCCGCGACACTGTATGAAGTGGGATTCAATCATTTCTTTCGCGCGCGCAACTCCGAATTTGAGGGCGATACGGTTTATTTTCAAGGCCATGCCGCGCCGGGAATTTATTCGCGCGCGTTTTTGGAAGGTCGGCTTTCGGCCGAGAAGCTCGCAAACTTCCGCCGTGAACTGAAACCCGGCGGCGGGCTTTCATCCTATCCACACCCCTGGCTGATGCCGGACTTCTGGGAATTCCCTACGGTGTCCATGGGCCTGGGCCCGCTGATGGCGATTTATCAGGCGCGGTACAACCGCTACCTCGAAGACCGAAAGCTCAAGCCGGTCAGTGACGCGAAAGTATGGGCGTTTCTGGGCGATGGCGAAACGGACGAGCCGGAATCCCTGGGCGCGATCACGCTAGCCTCGCGCGAGAAACTCGATAACTTGATTTTTGTGATCAACTGCAATTTGCAACGATTGGACGGACCGGTGCGCGGCAACGGTCAAATTATTCAAGAGCTGGAATCGGCATTTCGCGGAGCGGGATGGAACGTCATTAAGGTTCTGTGGGGCACGGAGTGGGACGCAATTCTGGAACGTGATACGGAAGGTCTGCTGGTGAAGCGCATGGGCGAACTGGTTGACGGCGAATACCAGAAGTTGGTCGTTTCCTCCGGCGCCTACGTGCGCGAACACTTCTTCGGCTCCGATCCGCGGCTGTTGAAGCTGGTCGAACCCTTTTCCGACGAAGAATTGCGCCGGTTGCGTTTGGGCGGGCACGATCCGCGAAAAGTGTATGCGGCGTACAAGGCCGCTTCGGAAAATAAGGGATCGCCGACGGTGATCCTGGCGCGCACCATCAAGGGTTACGGTCTCGGCGAAGCAGGCGAAGGCAAAAACGTCACGCACCAGCAGAAGAAACTGAACGAAGACGAATTACGAGAATTTCGCACGCGGTTCGACATTCCGGTTACGGACCAGCAGTGCGCGGAGGTTCCATTCTACCGGCCAGCCGAAAACAGCGAGGAGATCCAATACTTGCAGGCGCGGCGGAAAGAACTTGGTGGCTACGTTCCGCGGCGCAGCGTGCGGTCGAAACCGCTGGTCGCGGCTCACACCGATTTGTTCCAGGAATTCCTGGCGGGTAGCGACGGGCGGGAAGTTTCCACCACCATGGCGTTCGTGGGCATCTTGAAAAAGATGCTGAAAGATCCGGAGATGGGCGATTTGATCGTTCCGATCGTTCCGGACGAAGCGCGGACGTTCGGCATGGAATCGCTATTTCGCACCGTCGGAATTTATTCCAGCGTCGGACAGAAATACGAACCGGTGGACGTCAATACCCTTCTTTATTACAACGAGGTGAAAGACGGGCAGATTCTGGAAGAAGGGATTACCGAAGCGGGCTCGATGGCTTCGTTCATCGCCGCCGGAACCGCGTACGCGACGCAGGGCATCAACACCATTCCCTTCTTTATCTACTATTCGATGTTTGGTTTTCAGCGTATTGCGGATTTCATCTGGGCCGCGGCCGATATGCGGGTACGCGGATTCCTGCTGGGGGGCACTTCGGGGCGTACGACTCTAGCGGGCGAAGGCTTGCAGCACCAAGACGGCAACAGCCACGTGCTGGCGTTGCCCGTGCCGAATCTTCTCGCCTACGATCCGGCTTACGCGTACGAACTCGCTGTGATCATTGAGGACGGAATTCGACGGATGTACCGTGACGGCGAGAGCATTTTTTATTACATCACGGTGATGAACGAGAATTACGCGATGCCGCCGATGCCGGAGGGCGCGGGCGACGGAATCCTGAAGGGAATGTACAAATTCCGCGCGGCATCGAATCCTGCATCGAAACTGCGGGCGCAGCTTTTCGGAAGCGGCGCAATTTTGAACGAAGCGCTGAAGGCCCAGGAGATTCTCGCTGAACAATTCGGCGTGGCCGCGGACGTCTGGAGTGTGACGAGTTACAAGGCGCTGTACGCCGACGGAAACGAAACAGATCGGTGGAACCGGTTGCATCCCTCCGAAAAGCAACGCGTGCCGTACGTCACCGAATGCCTGCGAGATGCTCCGGGCGTGATCGTGGCGGCGACCGATTATCTGAAGACCCTGCCGAATATGATCAGCCAGTGGGTGCCGAATCGGATGGCCTGCCTGGGGACGGACGGCTTTGGGCGCAGCGAAGGCCGCAAATCGCTTCGTGAATTTTTCGAAGTGGATGCGCGGTTCATCACCCTGGCCACTTTGAATGAGCTTCTGCTCGACGGGAAAATCGAAAGCTCGATTGTCGAGCAAGCAATCAAAACTCTCGGCATCAACCCCGAAAAACTAAACCCGGTGATCTCCTAATCTTTTTCTAGCGCACGCCCACTAAACGAGTGAGCGGCCGCCGTCCACGGCGAGAATTTGCCCGGTCACAAAATCCGCGGTGGCAAGATAGAAAACCGCCTGGGCGATTTCGTCTCCAGTTCCGGTGCGATGCAGCGGCACTTTGCGGATGTAGTCCTGGTCAGGAGCTTCACCAGGAAATTGTATAGTGCCAGGCGCGACGCTGTTCACTGTAATCTCAGGACCCAAAGCGCGCGCGAGACATCGCGTCAACATGATCGAACCGGCCTTGGAGACGCAATAGTGGGTATAGGCAGGCCACGGCAGCAATCCCCCAAGCGAAGAGATATTGATAATCCTGCCGCGACCTCTGCGTTTCATAATCGGAGCAGCGGTCTGGCAGCAGAGAAACTGAGATTTTAGATTGGTATCCAGGATGCGGTCCCATTGCTCTTCGGTGAGCGCTTCGAACTCTGCCGCGAAAAACATTCCGGCGTTGTTGACCAGAATATCGAGGCCACCAAATTCCGCTTCCACGGCGGCGAAAAGCTTTTGAACGTCCGATCGTTGCGAAACATCACCTTGCACAGCGATGGCGCGACGTCCCAACGCCTTGATTTCTTCGACGACTTGCAGTGCTTCCGGCTTGGAGGACTCATAATTTATGGCGATGTCCGCGCCCTCGGCGGCCAATCGCAGGGCTATGCTACGACCCATTCGCTTGGCTGCCCCGGTTACGAGTGCTACCTGATTTTCGAGAGGCTTTGCGGCCATGTTCGATCTCCCGTCTGGACGTCCTTAATCGAGAGAGATTGTAATCGAATTTGGTCCGCACCACGGCGGGACGAATAGCCAGCAGCCTTGCTAGAATCGGAGCCGGCAAATTGATGGAGGGGCGATGAAGATTGATCTGCTGGTGATTGCAGCGCATCCCGATGACGCGGAATTGACCAGCGGCGGAACACTGCTGCGTATGGCCAGCGAAGGGTACGCGACCGGAGTTCTCGATCTGACGCGAGGAGAAGCCGGAACCCGTGGCACGCCGGAAACGCGGCTGAAGGAAGCGGCGGCGGCCGGGAAACTTTTGAAACTGAAGGTGCGCCGCAATCTGGGCCTGCCGGACGCGCATTTGAAGATCTGCGATGAATACAAGCAAGCGATCGCGGAAGTGATTCGCGAACTGCAGCCGCGAACGGTAATTCTTCCGTACTGGGATGGGCGGCATCCGGATCACAACGCGGCGGCGGCGCTGGGATATGAAGGCTGCTTCATCGCCGGACTGAAGAATTACGCGATGAAGGGGGCAGCCTACCGGCCTTTCAAGATTTTGTACGCCGCAGCGTACGAAGGTGCGCGGCCACCAAATCTTGCGGTGGACATAACAAAATTCTACGATCAGCGACGCCGGGCGATTCTGGCGTACAAATCGCAGTTTAGCCCGTCAAAAAAAGAGCGCGGTGGAAAAGTGTTTCTGCCGCTGGATGAACTAGAGGAACGAATGAGCCTGCACGCGAGGCACTACGGAAGAATGATTGACGTGAAGTATGCGGAGGCTTATGTCGTCAAGGAAATAATGCGTGTGGATGATGTGGTGGATCTAGCAGTCCGGTCGATGTAGACGGCGCGGGAGACTAGAATTCGTCGGATTCCTGCGCGTAGCTGAAACCGGGCAAGAGACTCGCGGGGCCGCGACGGTCAACTTTGACTTTTTCGGCGCGTTCGTTTTCGGCACCGGCCTTGCGGAGAATGGCGTAGGTGGCCAGCGCCTCGTTGTAAACCTTTGTAATCAAATAGGATTCGCCCGTATCTTCTTTTTTCCAGACTTGGCCGACCTGAATTTTGCGCGCGGGCATAGTACGAATGTAGACAGAATCGGGAGGCCCGTCAATAAGACCGGATGGGGTGATTTCTGGGACGAAACCCCTACAGCCGGAGCGTTGAGAAGTCAGCGGATGAGTTAACTCCAAAGAAAACTATTTGGGAAGGACCGACATCATAGGTTGAAGCGGGACAGAGGCGGGCCGTGTAACCCTGCCAGGGTGTATAATCCCCCGCAGTATCCGCCGGAGGCAGCCATGAAAACGAATTTGGCGGCACAGTTGGGCGCGCTCATTGTAGCGGCTTCGCTGATTACGTCCACGACCGGCGTCGCGAACGCGCAGCAGCAAAATCCGACGCCACCGGCCACGCAATCCCCTGCTTCACCTCAGCAATCATCTGGACCGCAGTCTGGCAGCGCCGCGCCGGCTTCCGGCAGTGCGCAGCAGGCAGGGCCAGCCTCTGGCGACGTGCAACAGGCGGACCAGCAATCGCAGACTACCGGCGCGCAATCGAATGACCCCAATGTAAAGGCGGGGAGCAAGGCCGACGTGAACGCGATCGGCAACCGCAACGTGGGCCATGGCCTCAATTTCTATTCGCTCGAGCACGAAATAGCGCTGGGTAAACAGCTTTCGGCGGAAATCGAGCGGCAAGCGAAATTCATCAACGATCCGGTGGTGAATGAATATGTGAATCGGGTGGGCCAGAATCTGGTGCGGAATTCCGACGCACAGGTGCCCTTCACCATCAAAGTGATTGATTCGGATGTGGTGAACGCGTTCGCGCTGCCCGGCGGATTTTTCTATGTCAACAGCGGCTTGATTCTGCATGCCGACGAAGAATCGGAACTTGCGGGCGTGATGGCCCACGAAATTGCCCATGTGTGCGCGCGGCACGGCACGAAGCAAGCGACGAAAAGCGAAATCACGCAACTGGCGATGATCCCGGCGATGATTTTTATACCTTACACGCTGGCCGGATACGCGATCTATCAGGGCATGCAATTCGCGATTCCGATGGCCTTCCTGCAATTCACACGCGTGGACGAGCGCGAGGCGGATTATCTGGGCTTGGAATACATGTACAAGGCGGGATACGACCCGAACTCGTTCGTTTCGTTTTTCGAAAAAGTAGCGGCGGACGAAAAGAAACAGCCTGGAACCATTCCGAAGTTCTTTTCGACGCACCCGCCGACGCCGGATCGGATCGAAGCCTCGCAAAAAGAAATCGCCACGGTGCTGCCGCAACGCGATGAGTACATCGTGACCACATCGGAATTCGACGTGGTGAAGAAGCGGCTGCAAATGATCGAAATGAACATGAAGGTGAACGACAAGAATCCGAACGCGCCGAAATTGCGGAAGAAGACCGGCACGAACGATCCCGGCAGCACGACGACTTCGGGGTCAGATCCGAACAGCGATCCGGACCGGCCCACATTGCAGAAGCGCACCGACCCGAACAATCCTTAGAAGCGTTGGAAATTGGAAATTTAAAAATAGAAAAACGCTCGGCGTGCCCATTGCCGAGCGTTTTTTTTTGCGATTCAGCGATCAGGATTTAGCGGGCGCGGGTCGTTTCGCGCCGGGGAGCTTCTTCGACACCGAGGCGCTTCATACCTTCGGAATAATACTTGCGGTAGATGATGTCCCATTCCTCGCTGCCTTCGAGGATCTCTTTTTTCTGGGAGCTGATTTTGACGCGAACTTCGGTGTCAACCTGTTCTTCGACCTTCAATAGCGAAGTGAAAATGTTGACGATTTCGTGGCGGATAGTGTCGCGGTCTTCGATAAAATCCACATCAGGGCTGGCGACCAGAAAGTCGAGCACTCGATGAGAAAGCCTGACGGTTTTTTCGCGGCTGAGTCGCATATTAGCGGAGAATGAGTTTCCTTTCGCGAGCGAGCTGGCCCTTCACTTTCTTGTACATTTCCTGATAGGAAGCGCCGGAGGTGCGCATTTCGTCGGCATATTTGGCGAGGATTTCGCGAACTTCCTCGTTGATGCGGTCTTCGATGGTCACTTCCTCGGCCATTACCTGGCGAACCTGGGTAGTGACGTTCTCAAGATGCTTCACTTCGATCATTTTTCCGGCGATGAGGCGTTTAATCACCTCTTTGGCCATGTGTCCGACGTAATCCCGAGACAGAAGCATTCAGTTGAACTCCGCGAACGAAAACGAGCATTTCAGTTTACTGGCACGTTGCGCGGAGTGTCAAGGTGGGTAAAAACGACGCTGCCAGACATTTTTTGAGACGCGTCAGATGAAAAAGGAATTCTAACGTTCGCGCCCGTGATGGCAGGCTGGTGAGCGAGCGCGAGGGACGCCGAAATCAGGAGCAAAGGATCACGGTCGAGCCAATGCCGGATTCGTTTTTGACCGCAAGGAGGGCGTTATTGGCGTCTTCGAGCGGAAAAACCGTGACCTGCGGGAGAACTTTCAGGTCCGTGGCGATTTTGAGAAAGTCCCGAGCGTCCTCGCGGGTCATATTGGCGACGCTACGGATCTGGCGTTCGCCCCAGAGTAATTTGTCGTAGTCGAAGGCAGGCATCTGGTCGAGATGGATGGCGTTGATGGCCACCACGCCGCCCCTGCGCAGACTCGAGAGCGCGCTGACGACGACTTTGCCGCTTGGCGCGAAGGTGATGGCGCGATCGAGCTCCACGGGAGGCTGGTCATCTTCCGCGCCGACCCAGGTAGCACCCATGGCCGCGGCCGATTTTCGATGGGATTCACCCCGGGTGACGACATAGACTTCGCATTTCCAGGACTGCAGAACGGTCAGCGCCAGACTTGCGGAGCTGCCGAAACCGAAGAGGCCGACGCGTTCGCCCTGGTCCACATTGGCAACGCGCAAGCTTCGAAATCCAATAATGCCGGCACACAACAGCGGGGCGACGTGGACGTCATCGAGGCCGGGCGGCAGGGGCACGGCGAAGTCCGCGCGCACTGAGGCGTACTCAGCATAGCCGCCGTTTACGGTGTAGCCGGTGAAGGTCGGCTGGTCGCACAGGTTTTCCAGGCCGTGGCGGCAATACCAGCAACTGCCGTCCACCCCACCCATCCAGGAAACTCCGACGCGGGTTTTCAGGGGCAGTTCCGGGGTGGCGCCGTCAATGACTTCCCCGACGATTTGGTGGCCGGGAATCAGATCGGTCTTCAGCGGAGGAAGATCGCCTTCTACGATGTGCAGGTCGGTGCGACAGACGCCGCAGGCCGAGACGCGGAGCAGCACGTGGCCGGGGGCAAAAGATGGACGTGGAACGTCCTTCATTTCGAGGAATCTGCCTTGAGCTTTATGCCCCGGCGAGAAAATGGCAGCTTTCATTCTGTCTCCCGATTGGATAGAAAGCAGCGGAACCCAATTCGATTAGGCGCAAGGCAAAAAGCCGCTTCGATTTACAAGTCAAGTCTAACGCGCTTTCAGGGGAATGGTTACCGGGCCAAGTGAGACGAACGAGGCTGCGTGAGAAGGACAAACGACCCACCGTGAAAAACTTGAAGTGCTCGGGGACGCTACGATACTGAAGGGATGGCGGGCTTGTTGTGCTCAACGAGCGCAAGGCTTTCGGGACTAGGGGGATTCGGTTCGGTGCTGAAAGGAATCGGGAAACGCATTTGGGCGGAGCGCATACGATTTAATTCCTGTGCGACCGTGGTCAGAGGTTCGGGACATTCGCCGCAGATCAGAAGCTTCATCGTTCACCTCCGCCGGGGTAAACGGCGGGGACTGCGATAAGAACTATCTAACTGTGACTCTTGGCTCCCGGCCATCGCGTTTGTGCCGAAGCGTACAAGAGAGCCGAGCCGATAAATATGCCGCTGACCAAGGAGAGGATCAGCACGGTCTGCCCGTCAGCAGGGGTAACGTCTTCTGGGCGCATAATCGCATGCATCCAGATGAACGCGAGACCGAAATACGCACCCACGCAACCCACAATCAACCCCACCACACCCCAAACGAGCGGAATGCTATAGTTCGCAAAAATCTTTACTTTTTTCACGATTTCCCCCAAGCGATTGATGCGTTGAAGGGATAATGCCACGTTCCGGAAGACTGGCACGCCGATCTTGTTCTCGCGTGCCCATTCGAATAATGGCAAAAGTGCGCGCAGTGGAGCGTAAGCATACCGCTTCGCAGGGTTCGGGCCGTTCTGCTATTCTTGAATGCATACACGTACTTGTACCAAGTTGCAGGTCAGTCCAAATTTGATTCCAGAGAGGATTCTGAACGTGACTTCATCTTCTGTTTCAACGCGCACGTCCAATCGCGCGGCAAACTTCAACGGCGGCCCTGCCGCGCTGCCGCTGGCGGTCCTGGAGCGAATCCGCGAAGAATTGACGGATTACCGTGGCACGGGGATGTCGGTGATGGAGATGAGCCACCGCTCGAAGGAATTCGAAGAAATCATCGCGCACGCGGAGAAAAAGCTGCGGGAGCTGATGGGTATCTCGGAGGATTATGGGGTAATTTTCATGCAGGGGGGCGGCAGTGCGCAATTCACCATCGCGCCCATGAATTTGTGCGTTGGCGGCAAGCCAGTCGAGGTTCTACACACCGGGATGTGGACTGGAAAAGCGATCACGGAACTGAAAAGAGGGATTCCTTACCGCTTGGCGGCTTCCACGGAGGATGAGAAGTTTTCACGGGTTCCGCGGCAGGATGAAATTCAGCTTTCCGGGGACGGATCTTACGTTTACATGTGCACGAATAACACGATCGAAGGCTCGCAGTGGAGTTCGATGCCGGAAACGGGTCATACACCGTTGGTTGCGGATATGTCGTCGGACATTCTGTCGCGACCCATTGATGTGAATCATTTCGGCATGATTTTTGCGGGTGCGCAGAAAAACCTGGGGCCTTCGGGAGCTACCGTGGTGATCGTCCGAAAGGATCTGGCGGAACGCGCCGACAAGAATCTTCCGACGGTGTTTCAATACCGGACTCACCTCAAGGAAAGGTCGCTGTACCACACGCCGCCCACGTTCGCGATCTATATCGTCGGCTTGGTTTTGGATTGGATCGAATCGGAAGGCGGGGCGGTAGAGATTCAAAAGAAAAACGAGATCAAAGCGAAAATTCTTTATGACGCGATTGATTCGAGTGCCGGATACTACACCGGCCCAATTCAGAAGGATTCACGTTCCAGAATGAATGTGACCTTCCGGGTCGCCGGCGGCGACGAAGTGACTGAACAGAAATTCCTGTCGAAATCGGCGGAAGAGAAACTGGTCGGTCTAGCGGGCCACAGGTCGGTGGGTGGGCTGCGGGTTTCGCTCTACAACGCGGTGCCCAAGGCCTCGGTCGAGTCCCTTGTCTCATTCATGAAAGAATTCCAACGTCGGAACGGCTAGGCTCATCGCGGCGACGAAGAGCATGTTTTGGGATTACCACACCGTTGTGGCAATCGCGCAACACTTCGCTTGACATGGTCATTTAGGCCCGCTAAGGTCGAATTTCGATGCGAAAACCGCCTCTTACTTTCCTTCCCAAGGTCGAACGTGTGGGGAGTTGTCGCCTGAAAACCATCGAAAAGGCGCGGATGGCATGACGCCCCAGCAATCCAGGCGGAAGCGGCGGCTGTGGCTGACGGTCGGCGGCATCATCGTGGTGGTGCTGGCGGCTCTGGTCTTTACCCTGGGCTCGCTCAATATTCCGCTACGACCTGAAGAAGGAAATGCGTTCGTCATTTTCTTTGCGCTTTCAACAATTTTCGCTGCCGCACTGCTGGTATTCAGCCTAATTCTGACGCGATCGCTGCTGCGCCTGTGGGACGAGCGCCGCAGCGGACAGATGGGCTCGCGCTTCAAGGTGAAGATGGTCCTTGGAGCCATGGGCATTTCCCTGCTGCCGGTCGTGTTTCTGTTTTTCTTCAGCTATTCCCTGGTCAATCGCACCCTTAATGCCTGGTTCCCGAAACCGCTCGAAATTGCGAATCAGGAGAGCCAGGACCTGCTGAGCGACATGCGTCGAACGATGACGGCACGCTTGAGCGGCCTTGCGGCGAGCGAGGTCAAGGATGGTAGCCCCAATTTGGCCGACACGGAACTCACCTGGCTGGCCGATGCTGCATGGACCACGTCTGCGGCGGGATCGAGCGACGGTGTGGCGTACCGGAAACAGTCCCGCGACCGGGGCGAAGCGCCTGCAGTGGAGACTCATAAAATCAGTCCTGTGCTGGTAAAGGAGTTGCCGGAAGGACCGGAAATTTGGAAAGCGGGCGAGCAACTGTACATTGCGGTCAGCGCGCCGTTCAGCGGTGGGAAATTCTACGTCGCGCGGGCGATTCGCGCCGATTTTGTTGAACGGTTGAGTGAAATTCAAACGCAAACTGCGACTTACGAGCAGCAGAAACAGCATCTGCGGGCTTACAAAAGGGAAATTCTCTTGGTGCTACTGCTGGTAACTTTGCTGCTGGTGTTCACGACCACATGGGTCGCGCTGTTCCTTTCCAAGCAGGTTACCGTGCCGATTCAGGGCCTGGCGGAAGCCACGCTGCAAATTTCGCGCGGCAACTTCGATCATCGAATTAACGTTCAAGCCCAGGACGAACTGGGCACGCTGGTGCGGTCGTTCAATCGAATGACGGAACAGCTTGGCGAAGGGCGCCGGCAGATCAATGAATTTACGCAAAGCCTGGAACAAGCCATCGAGGAACGCGAACGGCGGCGCAAATTGATGGAAGCGATTCTGGAAAATATTCCCACCGGGGTTATTTCGCTGAATTCTTCCGGTGAAGTTTCACGGGTGAATTCGGCGGTGACTGCAATTCTAGGGGAGTATGCGCGGGAAGCCCATTCGCTGACGGAATTACTGGGAGAAGACGCGGCGCGGTCGGTGCTGCACCTGATGCGGCGTTCGCTGCGCATGGGCGGCGCTTCGCGCGAGATTGAAATTGCGACTTCCGGCCGGCTGGTGCGGGCGGCGGTGACCGTGAGTTCACTGGGACCACGGAAATCCAATCCTGGTTTTGTAATTGTGATTGATGACCTGACGGATTTGCTGCGGGCGCAGAAGGCTGCAGCCTGGCAGGAAGTCGCCCAGCGGATTGCCCATGAGATCAAGAATCCGCTAACCCCCATTCAGCTTTCCGCCCAAAGGTTGCTGCGTTATCTGGAGCGCAGAAACTTGCACAAGCCCGATCATGTTTCGAGCGATCTGGAGAAACTGGTCGCCGAATGTGCGGGGCTGATCGAACGCGAAGTTCACACTTTGGAATCATTGGTTGACGCGTTTTCGCAATTCGCGCGATTCCCCACCGCGCGACTGGCACGCGAGGACGTGAATTCGATTGTTTCGAGCGCGCTCGATTTGTTTCACGGGCGACTGGAGAACATCGTGGTCCGGACGGAACTTGCCGAGGCGTTGCCAGCCGTGCGGGCCGACCGCGAGCTATTGCGCCGGGTGGTGGCTAACCTGATTGATAACGCGGCGGAATCCATGGAAGGGTCTTCGATTCGAAGGCTGCGCGTGGCGACGCGGGCAGAGGCGGAAGGCGACGCGGTGGAAATTATTATCTCGGACAGCGGGCACGGAATTTCGCCGGAGGATAAAGAGCGGCTGTTCCTTCCTCATTTTTCGACGAAAGAGCGCGGTACGGGACTTGGCTTGGCGATTGCCAGCCGAATTATCGCGGAACACAACGGAACGATTCGCGCAGAAGATAACTTGCCGACCGGAACAACTTTTGTGATTCGTTTCCCGGCAGCGGAAGCGGTCGTCACGTCGGCACAAGCAGGCTCGCCGGCCGCCTGAAGGCTTACAACATTCTGCGTTTAACCTGCCTCGATAGCCGCGCAGTTGTTCGATCGAGAGCGCAAGACGAGGACGCTGACACCGAGATTATGCCCGCATCCATACTGATTGTTGACGACGAAGCTGGGATCCGCGAATCGCTGGGCGCTTTGCTGCGCGAAGAGGGTTACGAAGTCGCATCGGTTGATTCTGGTGAAGCGTGCCTGCAGGTCCTGGAAGAACGGAAATTCGATCTGGTACTGCTGGATGTATGGCTAAAGAAACTGGATGGGCTCGACACCCTGGAACGGATTCGTTCGCACGATGACGCGCCCATAGTGGTGATGATTTCCGGCCACGGAAATATTGAAACGGCGGTGCGCGCGACGAAATTGGGGGCGTTTGATTTCGTCGAGAAACCTTTGTCGCTGGAAAAGACAATACTGGTGGTGCGCAATGCGCTGGAATACATGCGGCTGGAGACGGAAAACCAGCGGCTGCGCGAGGAGCTCGAAGAGCATCATCAGATTCTAGGCGCCAGCGTGCCGATGAAAGCGCTGAGACAACAGATCGCGCTGACGGCACCGACCAATGGGCGGGTTCTGATCTACGGGGAGAGCGGCACCGGGAAGGAACTGGTAGCGAGGGCGCTGCACGCCAGCAGTTTGCGAAGCGCGATGCAATTCGTAGAAGTGAATTGCGCGGCGATTCCCGAGGAGCTGATCGAATCGGAGATGTTCGGGCATCGTAAAGGAAGTTTCACGGGCGCGAGCGAAGATAAGGTCGGAAAGTTTCAGAAAGCCGACGGCGGGACACTCTTTTTGGATGAAGTCGGCGACATGAGTCTGAAAACGCAGTCGAAGGTTTTGCGGGCGCTGGAAGAACAGCGGGTGGAGCAGCTGGGCTCGAACCAGACCACGAATGTGGATGTGCGTATCATCGCGGCCACGAATAAAAAGCTGGAAGAGGAAATCGGGAGGGGCGCTTTTCGCGAGGATTTATTTTACCGGCTGAACGTGATCCCGTTTTACGTTCCGGCGTTGCGCACACGGACGGAAGACATTCCGACGCTGGCCGCGGCATTTCTGGCTACGTTCTGCGAAGAATATGGGAAGAAGGCCAAGGAATTCAGCCCGACCGCGATGGAGGTGTTATTGACCTACCCGTGGCCGGGGAACGTGCGCGAGCTGAAAAATCTGGTCGAACGGCTGGTGATTGTTTGTCCTTCGCCGCGGATCGAGCCGCACCATCTGCCGCCGGAATTATTTCGAGGGGCGTCGAAGAGCCCGCAAAAACCGTATGAAAGCCTGCACGAAGCGCGTTCGGCCTATGAGAGGGAGTTCGTGTTGCGGAAGCTGGAAGAGAATCGCTGGAACATGACCAAGGCGGCGCAGTCGCTGGGTCTGGAGCGAAGCCACTTGTATCGCAAGCTGCGATCTTTGGGGATCGCGCCGACCAAACCGTAAACTCGATGGATCGCGGAGTTCGGCGAGCGCTCGCGCTATTCTTCCGAATCGCCCGCGGCCATTTCCTGACGTTTGCCAAGATCCTCGAGCTGACGGTGCCAATCGAGTTGGCGAACGATATTCGAATTCTGGCGCCAGTTGGGTTGGACCTTGACAAATAATTCGAGAAAGATTTTTGAGTCCAGCATTTTTTCCAGATCTTTTCTGGCTGCGGTGCCAATCTTCTTGATCACTTCTCCGCTCTTGCCAATCAGAATTCCCTTCTGACCCTCGCGCTCGACGTAGATCGTGGCGCGGATACGGAGAATCTTTGGCGTCTCCTCGTAGTTGTCTACCAGCACGGCAATCGCGTGCGGAACTTCGTCACGGGTGGCGAAAATCGCTTTTTCGCGTACGACTTCCGCGGCCAGGAAGCGTTCGGGCTGGTCGGTAAATTGGTCGGGCGGGAAAAGCGGCGGCGCTTCGGGAAGTCGGGTGAGCCAGGACTCGACGAGATCAAAGCATCCGGCGCCGGAAATCGCCGAAATGGGAAAGGTTTCGGCGAAAGCGAATTCCTTGTTGTAACGCTCGATCATGGGCAGCAGAAGCGATTTGGAAATGCGGTCCACTTTGTTCAGGAGCAAATAAACCGGGCCGCGAAAACGCTGGACCCATTCGATTGCAAAACGGTCGCCTGCGCCGAAATCTACGGTGGCGTCGGCGATGATGCAGAGGACTTCGATGCCTTCGAGGGCGTGCTGCAGTTCGTCCATCATCATGCGGCTTAGGACATTTTCCGGGCGATGAATGCCGGGCGTATCTACCAGCACGATTTGGGCGTCCTCGCGATTCAGTATTCCCTGGATGCGATTGCGAGTGGTTTGCGGCTTGGGCGAAACGATGGCGACTTTCTGGCCGACCAGGGTGTTGACGAGTGTTGATTTGCCCGCGTTGGGACGGCCGACGATAGCGACGAAGCCAGATTTGAACGCCATGGATTACGCAATTGTACGCGAAGGGATGAGGATGCGGAAGGACCGGCGGGTTTGGCGATATGGCGGTGGCAAAACTTACGGCGAAAGATTTGACACGGAGAACAGAGAAAAGCGGAAGAACACGGAGAATTCGGGAGACGTTGCAACGGCGATATCGAGGTCCGAGCCCGATACCGAGCGAGCAACTGAGACGAGAGCTCTAGGAAGTGCTTGCCGGCGCGGCTGACGCGGAGTTCGGTGTGGTCGGGCGCGCGCGAACGCGCAGCACCTTGCGCTGATTGGCCTCGATGACTTCGAAGCGAAGGCCATCGGCTTCGATGATTTCGCCGGCGTGCGGCACGTGACCGGCGAGGCCGTTGAGCAGGCCGGCGATGGTGGTCGCGGCGGAATGTTGCATGCCGGCGTCGAGTTGTACGCCAAACAGCTCGGAGAGTTTGTCGAGTTGCACGCTGCCACGAATGACCAAGGCACCGCCGGGCTCGCGAACGACGTCCGGAGAAGGCGCCCGATCTTCTTCGCCAATCTCGCCGACGATTTCCTCGACCAGATCCTCGATGGTGACGACGCCGGCCATGAGGCCGTATTCGTCAATGACGATGGCCATCTGCTGGCTTTTGCGCTGCATGTCTTTGAGCAGTTCCGAGCCGAACTTTGTTTCCGGAACAAAAAAGGCGGGGCGCATCAATTCGCGAACGGTACGGTGCGCGGCTTCGCGGTCGTCAACAGCCAGCATGTCGCGCGCCATCACGATTCCAGTTATGTCGTCGAGGGATTTGCCAAATACCGGCAGGCGGGAGAATTTTGTTTTCACGACCAGTTCACCCAATTCTTCGAGAGTGGCCGAGTCGCGGATGGCGATGACATCGGGGCGCGGAGTCATAACATCGCGGACGCGCTTGTCGCCAAATTCGACGACCGATTCGATCAGGCGCGCTTCGTCCTGCTCGATGATGCCCTCTTCGGTGGCCGCGTCTACAAAGGCCTCGATGGCTTGCTGCTGATCCGCAGCAGGTGTGCTGGCTTCGGCATCTTCGGAAAGATGAAGGACTGAAATCAGCAATTCCAGGACCGCTTGAATCGGCCAGATCAAAAACAAGAATGCGCGGATGAGCGGCACAAAGGGTGAAACCCAGTTTCCGGGACCGCGCGCCAGAAGTAGCGCAGGAAAGAACTGCATGGCGATAACAACTTCCGCACCCAGGAAGCAGATCATTTCGACCGCGGCTTCCCAGGTGCCGGGAACAAAAAATAAGACGCCACGCGCGGTCAGGGCAGCCACGAGCACTAGCCAAAATCGGGCGAGCAGACTGAAGGCCAGAGCAGCGCGGCGGCGCTCCATATGGAAGCGAGGCTCGACTTCTGCTTCGAAGGTCTCGAGGTGCGTGTAAACCCGACCGGTGTGCACCCGGCCGAGTTCACGATAAGCACGATCGAGGTAGGAGAAAAGGACCATTCCGACCGTAAGGGCCAGGACACCAGAAGTGTAGAGAAAAATGGGCATGGTTAGGCTAACCCCAGCTCGCGGCGAAGGCGGGCCTCGCGCCGGTCCATCTGGCCCTGATCGGTTTCGTGGTCGTAGCCCATTAGATGCAGGATGCCGTGAAGGATGAGAATGCGCATTTCAATCGTGAAAGGGCGGCCAAAGCGCCGGGCGTTGCCGCGAGCAACTGCCGGGGCGATGGCAATATCCCCAAGGTAAAAGTTCTCAGGGGGCCGGGCTGTTCGCGATTTCCGTTGGGCCGTCGTAGGGGCTTTCCGATGTTCCGGTGAATCATCGCCAGGAAAGGACAATACATCGGTGGGACGATTTTTTCCACGAAACGCGCGGTTCCAAGCTTTCATTTTGGGATCGGTGACCAGCACGATGGTAATCGCGTCGCCTGGGATTCGCAGCCGTTTGCGGACCCTGGCGAAAAAGCGATTCAGTTCCGCGATGGGTACACGAACGCGATGCTGCTGGTTCTGGATCATTCGCGTCGTTCAGGACTGGTGACTGCGGTCGCGCGGATTGGCCGAATTTGCGAATCGGCTGCCGTGCGCTGGGTGAGCCGCGGCATGTTCGTCGTAAGCCTTGATGATGCGCTGGACCAGTGAGTGACGCACGACATCGCGCTCGTCGAAATAAACCATGGATATGCCTTCGACGTTTCCGACAATTTCGATGGCTTCCAGCAAACCGGAGCGCCGGGAATCGGGCAAGTCAATTTGAGTGACGTCGCCAGTGATGACCGCTTTGGAATTGAAACCGAGGCGAGTGAGAAACATCTTCATTTGCTCGCTGGTGGTGTTTTGCGCTTCGTCCAAGATAACGAATGAATCGTTCAAGGTTCGACCGCGCATGAAGGCCAGCGGAGCAACTTCCACGATTCCCTTCTCCATGAAATTTTCGAGCTTGTCGGCTTCGAGCAGATCGTGCAGCGCGTCGTACAGCGGGCGCATGTAGGGATCAACCTTTTCCTGAAGCGTACCGGGAAGGAAGCCGAGGCGCTCGCCGGCTTCGACAGCGGGTCGGGCGAGAATAATCCGGCTGACTTGCTTGGACAGGAGCGCGGTGACGGCCATGGCCACGGCCAGATAGGTCTTGCCGGTACCGGCCGGACCAATGGCGAAGACCATGTCGTAGGCTTCGAGGACTTCCATGTAGTGTTTCTGGTTGGCGCTCTTCGGAATGATCGTTTTTTTGCCGAGGGCTCGGGTATGGGATGGCGAAAAGGCGCCCCGGGCCGGGGCGTTATTGTCGCCGGTAGCAATGCGCAGGAGAGATTTGACTTCCTGGCTGTTGGGCACACGGCCATCGAGGATGCGTTGGTTATACTCGCCGAGAATCTGGGCGGCACGTTCCACCTGGGGTTGGGCACCTTCAATTTCCAGATCGTGGTCGCGGAGATGCGTTCTGACGTGCAGAGAAGACTCGAAGAGTTTCAGGTTTTCGTCAAGGGTACCGAAGAGTTCGTTGATGCCACCGGCTAATCGTACGGTCTGTTTCATTCAATTCGCGAGAGCGAAACCTCCAGGACACGCTGAAACCTGGAAATAGCGTAGCGCGACGAGCGCGAGGGGTCAACAGTTTGCAAAATGATGCTGAGATGACGATGCGCGGTGGTGGGACGAAAATAGCTGGACCATTCGTGGAGTGGCGTTTAGGCGCATAGTGCCTGAAACATAAAGGCAGGCAGATAAAGTTTGGCTGTGCCGCGACGATTCATTCAATATGGATGGAGCAGTTTGCCTGGAAGGGCCGCCTAGTGAGGCGGGCCGAAGGATTTTCAAGGGACCGTACATGGCGAACACGAAAGAGCCGCTAGCGTCTCCGACGGGCCGATCGACATATCCGGAAATTCGAAGAACGCAGCGCGTGCACATCGCGATTCCGATTCTGGTTCGAGGCATGAGCGGCACGCAAAAATTCGAAGAGGCGGGGCGAACATCCACGGTAAACGCGCACGGATGCCTGATTTCGTTGACCACCCGATTGACGCGAGGACAACAAGTCTCGTTGATTCACCCGAAGACGGCGGAAGAACTGCCGTGCAAGATTGTATTCATCAGCGACCGCAGTCAGGACCGGTCGGACGTGGGTCTGGAGTTTCTGGAGCCTTCACCGTTGTTCTGGCGAATCGCCTTTCCTCCGGAAGACTGGGGCTCATCGACCGAGCGCAAGCGAACTATTGGACCAATGGCGGGCAAGATGCCGACGGCGGGCGGCCAGGCGACACCCTCGAACTCTTCCGCAACCGATTCGACCACCAAGAAATCCTAAGCGAACTGCATTTCGCCGCGCGGGCCAATGATCCGTGCAAACGTTAATCACGGTTTCGCGGCTGGAAATTGGACGTTGGGAACTTCCCGGGAAGTCGGAGACGCCGAGAAGTAATCGTTGTTACGCTGGAATCCCGCCCATTTCGCGTAGAAATTCTGCGGAAACTGACCGATGTAGGTGTTGTAGGCCTGAATCGAATCGTTATAACGCTTGCGCTCGACGGCGATGCGATTTTCGGTTCCGGCAAGTTCGTCCTGAAGGCGCAGGAAATTTTCGTTGGATTTGAGCTGCGGATAATTCTCGCTGATGGCGAGCAACCGGCCCAGAGCGCCGTCGAGTTGCCCGTTCGCGGCGATTTTGTCGCCCGGGGTTTTGGCGCCCAGCAAGGCGGCGCGAGCATTGGCGATATCGCCGAATACGGTTTCTTCATGCGCGGCGAAGCCCTTCACGGTGTTGACCAGGTTAGGAATCAGGTCGGCGCGGCGTTGCAGGACGACGTCTACTTGCGCCCAATTGGATTTAACGGCCTCGTTCATGGTGACCATCTGATTGCGGCTGCTGACGTAGCCGCCACCAATTACGACTGCGGCGATGATTGCGACGATGACGATGGCGCCGATACAACCCAATGCAAATTTCATCGAAGTGCCTCCGAGGGCCGCATTATAGTCAGGTCCGGCCCCACAGTAATGTCAAAACTCAAAAATAAAACTGCGCTGTTTGTGCGCTGCATCTTTCACACGCACTTAAAAACGACTTCGAGAACTGCTACATAACCTCGAGACGGCGGTCCACTTCGCCGGTGACGACCTCAACGAATTCCAGATAAGAGTTCAGCGTGCCCTCGACATCCACCTGACCGGTTTTCTTGATTCCTTCGCGCAGATCTAGCATTGAATAAAATCCTGACGGATCGGCTCCGGTAAAGGCCGCAATGGCGCTGACGGCTTCGCGCTTGGTCGCGGGCAAAGGCTGGCCGAGCGCGAGAAGAGCATGGCGGAACAGCGCGCAAAACGCGGACACGGATTGCGACATGATGCCAAGGTGCGCTTTGTGGCTCAGCGGAGCGGTCAGCACGGTCTGGCGGAGGCGCAGCCAGTTGGTGCGCAGCTCGCGTTCGACCTGCAGACGGTGTTGGCGCAACGGGATTTCGAGATTGGTCAGGAAATCTTCGCCGAACAGGATGCGATGGCTCTGCTTCATATCGAGAAGTTCGATGGCGAAGACGTCGGCGGAGCGTAGCAGTTCATCCATGGTGAAGACGAGCGGAGGATGATTTCCCTGACGGGTCCACCATTCGGCAGCCGGATGGAGGTTTTCAAGATCTTCGGGGGCCGCACGCTGGACGAGGCAAAGCGTGTTGAGATCGGAGACTCCGGCGCGGAATTCGCCGGTGACAGCTGAGCCGTACAATACGACGGCTTTTAGGTTGTTACGTCCGCCGTCTTTGAGGCGTTTCACGAAGTCAGTAAGTTTGGCTTCCATCGCACGACCTTCCTAGGTTGCCGTTCGCTGCATATGAATTTAGCAGTTGTTCTCTTTACACCGAATCAGTAGCTGCCGCCCGCACCGCCGCCACCAAAGGAGCCGCCACCAAAACCGCCGAATCCCCCGCCGCCTCCGCCACCACCGCCCCAGCCACCGCCTCCACCAAATCCTCCGCCGCCCCAGCCGCCGCGGCTCATTCCGCTGCCAATCATGGGACCGATCCACCAGCCGCTGCCGCCACGTCCGGAACCGCCTCCGCGTTTGGTCATCGCGTAGACAAATAAAATGAAGAGGCCCAGCAGGATCAACGAACCGAGGCCGGATTTTGAGTCACCCTCATCGCGTGCGCGACGTGGTGGCGGAAGGGGCTGGCCGCTTAGGGTGACGCCCGAGTCCTGGGCGATGACGTCCGCAACGCGGCGGGTCAGCAAAGTAATCGCGGCATCATTACTTCCGGCCCTGAAAAGCGGAACTGCCTCACGACCGAAGCCACCGACTTTTCCATCAGGCAGAATCGGCTCAAGACCGTAGCCGACCAGGGTGAAGTATTTGCGGTCCGCCGGAGACCACAAAATCATCACGCCGCGGTTGGATTGCTTGGGGCCAACTCCCCACTTGGTAGCGAGCTGAAGAGCGTAATCTTCCGGCTCCAGGCCATTCAGAGAGGAGACCGTTACGACGGCAATCTGCGCTTTGGTCTTCTGATCAACCTCGGTACACAGAGCATTAAGCTGGGCGCGGGTGGCGGGGCTGAGGGCGTTCGCGAAGTCGCTGACGTAGCCCAACGGCTTCGCCGGTAAGTTGGCTTGGCCAGGGGCGACTCCGGCAGAGCCAATACAGAGCAGAAAGAACAGGACGGCGCGCGAAACGGCCCGAACGACTGAAGGCGCGTGCAAGGAAGGTTCACCGGAGTCTTTAAGGCGCGCGATCGGGGAGAAGGAGAGCATGTATGGGGACGGGTGCATGGTAGAGCGGGAGTGGCGGGGTGTCAACGCGGGAAAATTTCGGAGAATTGGAGTGCAGACAGGTGGTTGTGGGGATGCTGTGGCCGATGCTAAACTCCATTCGCTCAATGTTCGTATCCGTACGCAAGTGTCCGAATACGAACGGCTGACGCTCACATTTTCCCGATTAACCGTCTAAATCCAATCGTTCCTGCATGGTCGCAGCCTTGCAATGAAATATACTTTTGAAACAAACCGGCATACTTGTGCGTTTGAGTAAGGTACAGGCTTTGCGTACCATTCTGCACGCGATGCGAGGGTGTGATTCCGCAGGGTGATGGAACTTTTTGGGGGAGATTAAACACGATGATGGGAAGGTTAACGCAGTTCACGGCGGCCCTGTTGGCAGCTGCTTCGCTGATTGTCGCGCCAGTGTATGCGCAGGCGCAGGAAACCCAGCAGCAATCCACGCAGGAGCCAGCTGCGCAGCAACAGAACACGCCAGCCAACCAGAACCCCGCCGGAGTGCAGCCCCCGAGCCGGCCGCAGGCCCAGACTGGCGCGCCCGGCGATGCGGTGCGCGACCTGCGACTCGGGGCGGGCCCGGATTATTCTCGCGAAAAATTCTTCCTTCCGAAGATTGTCGATCCCTACACGCCAATGCACGTGGAAGAACCGATGCTGACGAACTCGACGCGCATTGACCAGCTCATGCAGGACGGCAAACTGATGCTGAGCCTGGATGACGCGATTTCGCTGGCGCTGGAAAACAACCTGAACATCAACATCGCAAGATTTGTGCCATGGATTCAGCAAACCCAATTGCTCAAGGCGAAAGCAGGCGGCATTCCGCAATTTGGTAATACGCAGCAGGTGGTGCTGGGTTCATCGCCCTCGGTGTCGTTCGATCCGATCGTGACGGCAGACTTCGGGTGGCAGCACGCAAATATTCCGGTGAACAATCCGTTCACGGCGGGCACCGGAACGAATGCGGTGCCGGTAGTGAATGCGAACACGGCGTTCGTCAATTTGGGGTACACGCAGGGCTTCCACACCGGAACAAATCTCTCCGTGGTGTTCGATACCGCCAGAAACACTTCGAACGAACCAGACCTGTTTTTCAATCCGGCCATCACGCCAGTGATGACGGCGACACTCTCGCAGCCCTTGCTGAACGGCTTCGGGATTCTGCCGAACACTCGTTACATTATCGAGGCCCGCAACAACATAAAGGTGGCGAATTCTCAATTCGCCCAGCAAGTGATCGCGACCGTGACGCAGACTTCGAACGATTACTGGGAATTGGTTTTCGACCGCGAAAACGTGAAGGTGCAGGAAGCGGCCGTCGGCGTTTCGCAGAAACTTTACAGTGACAACAAGAAACAGCTGGAAATTGGAACCATGGCGCCGCTGGACGTGCTGACAGCGGAATCGCAGCTGGCGACCGACCAACAGAATTTGATCGTGGCGCAAACGACCAAACTGCAGCAAGAGACGGTATTGTTGAACGACATCGCCAAGAATTTGCTGGCGAAGGACGTGGCGGGCATCGAGATCGTGCCGACGACGGCTATCGCGACACCCGATCTGGTGGAAAACATTCAGCTGCAAGATGCGGTGCAAGAAGCGTGGAGCAAGCGCCCGGAACTTTTTCAGGCGAATTTGAACCTGAAAAACGCGGGGATCGAAGTGAAGGCCACGCAGAACGGGTTGCTGCCGGTGCTTGATGCTTTCGTGCAGTACACGTCGCAAGGGCTAAACGGAAATCAGCTGACGACCACGCAGGTCGGGAATACATTCATTGCGGATACCGGCGCGCCCCTGGTGGATGCTAACGGCAACATCATTACCGTAGGCGGGGTTCCGGCGTTTACCGGCGTGCCGTTGACGACTACGACGGTTGGTCACGGAGGGCTGAGCGACGCGCTGAAGAATGTGTTTCAGAATCAATTCCCCACGTACGCTGTCGGGCTGAATCTCACGCTGCCGATTCGGAACCGCTCGGCACAATCGGATAGCGCCCGGGCGCAACTCGACGAGCGGCAGCAGACCGTGCAATACCGGCAGACGGAAAACACGATCGTGATTAACGTAAGGAACGCGCTCATTGCTTTGCAGCAGGACCGTGCGCAGGTTGCGGCGGCGGAAAAGGCGCGAACCCTGGCGCAGCAGACGTTGGACGCCGAGCAGAAAAAATATCAGCTGGGATCGTCCACGAGCTATAACGTGGTGTTGCGTTCGCGCGACCTGACGGCTGCGCAAGGGACTGCCTTGCGAGCGCAGGCTAACCTGGCCGAAGCACTGGTGAATTTCAATCAGGCCATGGGACGTACGCTGGAAGTGAATCATATTACGGTCGCGGATGCGCTGCGGGGTGGCGGCGGACGAGAGCCGCTAATTCCTGGCTCGCTTGATCCGCAGAGTGCGGTTGGGGCGAAGTAAGGCTTTTGAAAATCTAGGTGTGATACTTCGTTTTCGTTTTGGGGATTTTCCACAAAACCTCCCACCCTACTGAGGGGGGCGCAGGTACCGACATCATCAAACAATGGAAGCGCTGCGTGTGTGGCTACCCAGCTTGCTTGCCCGATTTGTTGCCCAGGTGCGGCGAATGCCTTAAAATGAGTTTAGCGATGCTGCGAAGCGCGACGGAGCCCAGTCATGCCTAAGAAAGTTTCTGCGGATAATTCCGCCAGCCCGAGCGTATCCAAAACGGCGACGATTGATTTAGAGCGGAAACCGTCGAAGGCCGAGCAGCATTGGGAAGAAGCGACCCTGGCGCCCACGCTGAAGAAATCTCCGGAACGCGCGGCGGAATTCACCACCGTTTCGAGCTATCCGATCCGCAGGCTGTACACCGAAGCGGATTTGCCGAACTGGAATCCCGAAACTGACCTGGGTTTTCCTGGCGAACCTCCCTACACCCGCGGCATTCATCCGACGATGTATCGCGGCAAGCTGTGGACCATGCGGCAATTTGCCGGCTTCGGCACAGCGGCGGATACGAATGCGCGATTTCGCTATCTGCTGGGACAAGGGCAGACGGGACTTTCGGTAGCCTTCGATTTGCCGACGCTGATGGGCTACGACGCGGACCATCCTTTGTCCGAAGGTGAAGTGGGCAAATGCGGCGTGGCGATCAGTTCCCTCGCCGATATGGAAATTCTGTTCGACCAGATTCCGCTGGCCGACGTGACCACGTCCATGACCATCAATTCGCCGGCCGCGGTGATATGGGCCATGTATCTGGCGGTGGCGGAAAAGCAGGGCGCGGACTGGCAGAGAATTTCCGGCACGCTGCAAAACGACATTCTGAAGGAATACATCGCGCAGAAAGAGTACATCTACCCGCCGGAACCTTCGATGCGGTTGGTGGTGGATACGCTGGAATTCGGCGCGAAGCACACGCCGAAATTCAATCCAATTTCGATAAGTGGCTACCACATACGAGAAGCAGGATCGAGCGCGATTCAAGAACTGGCGTTCACCCTGCGCGACGGGATTGAATACGTGGACTGGGCGGTACGTCGTGGAATGCAGGTGGACGATTTCGCGCCACGGCTTTCGTTTTTCTTCAACGCGCACAGCGATTTTTTCGAGGAAATCGCGAAATACCGAGCGGCGCGGCGCATCTGGTACAAGACGATGAAGGAACGGTTCGGCGCAAAGAATCCGCGATCATGGGCGCTGCGGTTTCATACGCAGACGGCGGGCTGTTCGCTGACGGCGCAGCAGCCGTACAACAATGTGGTGCGCACCGCGCTGCAGGCGCTGGCGGCGGTTCTCGGCGGCACCAATTCCCTGCACACCAATTCGCTGGATGAGGCCTGGGCGCTGCCCACGGAGTTTGCGGCGACATTGGCGCTGCGCACGCAGCAGATCATCGCGCACGAGAGTGGCGTGACGAATACGGCGGACCCGCTGGGCGGATCGTATTTCGTCGAGACGCTGACCAATGAAATCGAGCGTGGCGGTTGGGATTACATCGAGAAAATTGACGCGGTCGGCGGAATGGTGGCGGCGATCGAGCGCGGTTACCCGCAACGGGAAATCGCGGAGGCGTCTTACAACTACCAGCTGGCCGTAGATCGCAAAGAGAAGATCATCGTCGGGGTGAACGATTACGTCGCGCAGGAAAAAGGGATCGAATTGCTGCAGATTGACGAGACGGTGACGCGGCGGCAGTCGGAGAAATTGAAGAAGTTGCGCGCGGATCGTTCGAACGACGAGGTCGCCAGGAATCTGAGTGCGCTGCGCAAAGCGGCTGGGGGTTCCGCGAACCTGATGCCGTTCATCTACGATGCAGTGAAGTCCTACGCGACACTCGGCGAAATCTGCGACGCGATGCGCGACTCTTTCGGGATCTACACCGAAGTGTCAATCACGTAATCGCAGTTTCCCTTGGTTTATCCATCGCTTCGATCTGATCGGAATCGCAAGGAGCACATTTGCATTTTCATCACCCGATTCTCAAGGTCGCTCTAATACTTCTTTGCGTTTTTGCCTTCGTCTCCGCGACCAAAGCGAGCGACAAAAAACCGGCTGCGGTGAAGAGTGGATTTATTACCGCATCGGACGGTGCGAAGATACATTACCTCGAAGCGGGCAAACCTCTTAACGCTCCTACTGCGGAAGTGGGCAATCCCCTGCCGAATGGCGTGGCGGCCACAAAGGGAAGTATAGCCGTCTCCGCCGCGAAGCAGCCGCCTTCGATTCTCTTTGTGCCGGGCTGGACGATGCCGGCGTGGATATGGCAGCGGCAGATTGATTATTTCTCGCGGGAATATCGGGTGGTGGCGATGGATCCCCGGTCGCAGGGGGATTCGGCGCGGACGAGTGAAGGGCTTTATCCCGCGCAGATGGCGCGTGACATTCGTTCGGTGATCGAGCAGCTTCACTTGGCACCGGTGGTGATCGTGGGTTGGTCAATGGCCATTGTGGAAACGTTGGCGTACGTGGATCAGTTCGGGACCAAGGACGTGGCGGGGCTGGTGCTGGTGGATGAACTTGCAGGGGGGCAGGAACCGGGCGACTCGCAATGGGAGTTCGAAGTATTGAAGTCCGTTCTGTGCGATAGGAAGAACGCCACGGAGGGATTCGTCCGCAAGGTGCAGTTTCATAAGCCGCAGCCGGAGGAATATATCCAGCGGGTTATTGCGGCGGCGATGAGCGTTCCGACCAGCGATGCGGTGGCGCTGCTGGTGGGGCGTTACACGGCCGACTATCGGTCGGTATTGCCGAAGATCGACAAGCCAACTTTAGTCTGCGCGACGAAGAGCCCGTTTTTCGATCGGGTGGTGGCGATGCAAAAGAGCATCCCCGGCTCTCAACTGGAAGTTTTTGAAGGTGACGGGCATGCGTTGTTTGTGGATGATCCGGACAAATTCAACGCCGCCGTGGAAGACATGCTGCAGGACCTGAAAATAGCTCCATAGAACCGCGTGAGGCCGGGTCCCTACCGTTTTACCCGCGATTTGAGTATTCTTGCGAGTATATGGCTGACAAGAAAATACGAGTGCTGATTGCCAAGCCCGGCCTGGACGGTCACGACCGGGGGGCTAAGATTATTGCCCGAGCGCTGCGCGATGCGGGGATGGAAGTGATTTATACCGGCCTGCGGCAGACGCCGGAAATGATCGCTTCGGCGGCGGTGCAAGAGGACGTGGACGTGATCGGCCTCTCAATTCTTTCGGGAGCGCACAACACTCTGTGTCCACGCCTGATGGAGTTACTGCGCGAAAAGGGCATGACCGACGTGACCGTGCTGATCGGAGGAATTATTCCCGAGGCCGATATTCCGGCGCTGAAGAAGGCGGGCATCGCCGAAATATTCCTGCCCGGAACGACCACGCAGTCCATCGTGGACTTTATTCGCGGGCGCATTCCGGTGACGCCGCGCGGCGTGTAATTCCCCGCCGGCCCGCGGGCTGAACTTTCCAGTTCAGATCGGATTGCCAGGCGGCGAAGGGGCCGGCGGTGGCGCACCGTCACCCTGCTGCACCAACGAAATCGGTTCGCCGTCGTCCTTGACATCCACCTCAAGCGTCTCAAAAGTCCATCTCTTGGCGTGTTCCTTGCCAACGACAGCGATGTGGCCGCGCCCCTTCGGCCCCGAGATCGGAATGCTCAGGTTCACGCTGCCGTCAGATCCCGAAAAATTGACACTACCGGAAACAAACCATTCGACGTGAATGGGAGTGCCAAGCTTCTCGGCGACGGCGGGAGATTCAGTCGCGCGTCGTACGGCCAATTGATACGGGTCGGAATCCTTTATCAGAGCTTCCACTCCGAACAAGACGACGGCGATGAAGCTCACCACGACCAGAAATGCCAGGACCAGCAACAGCGCCAGCAGCCATTTCCAGTTGCGATCGAACCAGGTTTGCGGGCGCGGCTGAACCGGAGATGCTCCCATGGCCGGAAGTGGCGGCGTGGTCATTTACTTATTTTCTCGCATGGCAGGGTGTAATACATCAAAGCGGCACGCCTGACAACCTTTCGTTCGTTCACGAATTCGCCGCGAGGGGCCGAATCAGTTTGGTGCGGGTGTAGGCGACGCGAAACCCGGCGCGCTCGATGTTACGGTGGGAGACGCTGCCGGGCTGGGCGATGCTGACCGCTAGGTCGCAGCCTCGTTCAACCGCCCAAGAAATGCGGGAGTCGAGCAACGCTGTCTGTACACCACGATTGCGAAAATTCGGAAGAGTGCTGGCACCGAAGAGGCCGCAAACGCCACGGTGTATGGCGAGCGCCGCACCCCCGGCGACTTCTCCGTTAACGTGAGCTAAGAACGCGGTGGAATTGGCGGCTTGAAAAAATCCCTCCATCACGTCCAGCATTTCCGGGGTCACCGGAAATTGTTCCGCAAAACCTTGAGCCACGGTGCGGGTCCAGAGCTTCGCTTCTTCCCGCGAAGCGGGCCGGACTGCAACGTCACGCGAGCTGGAGGGATTGGGGCCATCGGCGGGGATTTCGCGGATAAGCACGTTCGACACTTCCATGAGCCGGTAGCCGCGCACAGCAAATTTTTCGTACAGTGACATTTCGGCCAGCGGGCATAGTTCGACCGCTGCCGGCGCGTTCCGCTGCAGAAAGAAGTCGCCGAGCCTGTCGAGGTCTTGCTCGGTGACGGCATCGCCGAGCCCAACTCCGATCGCCTGGGTAACCGGCGAATCCACGCCGGCGAAGACAGCTACGCCGCCGCCAATTTCTTCGACGGCGACGGGAAATTCGGGATGCGCCAGATGAAATGCTTCGGCACACTCGCGACCGGCATTCCCTTCCGCGCGTTCCAGTCGCCTAGCCAATTCCAAATCCATAAAGCGCATGTGATTCTCCTTTTGCCAGCGTGCTCCGCCCACAGATTCATGGTCAAGCTGGAGCGTTTCGTACCAAATGTTTCGAAGGACGCCTGAACTGCGGCGGACAATTGACGGCGAAGAGGTCTATCCAGCGAGGGGCTACTGCACGAGGCTGGAGGCGGACCTTGGCCTGAAGGAAAAATCACCATGCATAGGCGCCCCCAAAAAGAAGATCGGTCCACGCCGGTATACACCACGCGTGAACAGGCGGATTCTAGACACAGGAACGCCGTAAGTCAAAACAAACCAGCATGGTAGAATCCTTCGCTGCCGGGCACCTGACGTTATTAACGGCCGAAAAACAAGAACATATTGCGGGGAGACCACGGAGTGAGCGGAAACAAAATCGAGACACGCATTGACGCAAAATCCGCCGAGTTCGAGAAAAACACGCGGCAGATGATCGAGCGCGTCGCCGAAATCAAAACGGACGAAGAGGCGATCGGCCATGGCGGCGGAGCGAAGGCAATCGAAGCGCAGCACAAGAAAGGACGGCTGACGGCCCGCGAGAGAATCGCCAAGCTGATTGACTCCAAGACGGAGTTCTTTGAGTTAAGCGCATTCGCGGCGTTCGGCATGTATGAAGAATGGGGCGGCGCGCCGGCCGCCGGAACCATCACCGGTCTGGCGCGCGTGTCCGGCCGACAAGTGATGATCATCGCCAACGACGCCACGGTGAAGGCCGGCGCATTTTTCCCGATGACGGCGAAGAAAGTGATTCGCGCGCAGAACATCGCGATTGAGAATCACATCCCCACGATCTATCTGGTTGATTCCGCCGGAGTTTTTCTGCCGCTGCAAGAAGATGTATTCCCCGACACTGACGATTTCGGGCGTGTGTTCCGGAACAATGCGGTAATGAGTGCGATGGGCATTCCGCAAATCACAGCGATCATGGGGATGTGCGTGGCCGGCGGGGCGTATTTGCCGGTGATGTGCGACAAGATTCTGATGACCGACGGCAGCGGCCTTTTTCTGGCGGGTCCGGCCCTGGTGCAGGCCGCGATTGGGCAGAAAACTTCGGCGGAGGACTTGGGCGGCGCGCAGATGCACGCGCAGGTCAGCGGTACCGTGGATTTTCGGGAGCCGGATGATGCCGCATGCATTAAACGATTGCGCTCTCTGGTGGATAAACTTGGGCCGGCTCCGGCGCCGGCGTTCGATCGCAAAAAATCCGAGGCCCCGGCTTATCCCGAAGATACGATCTACGGAGTTTTTTCTGCGGCCCCCGGAAAGCAGTACGACATGCACGAGATCATCGCGCGAATCGTGGACGGCAGCCATTTCGACGAGTACCGTGCCGAATACGGGCAGACGCTGCTGTGCGGATATGCCCGCATCGGCGGGTGGGCCGTGGGAATCGTGGCGAATCAAAAGAAACAAGTGAACACCGTGGCTCCGGGAACCAACGAGAAGCGCATCGAATTTGGCGGGGTGATTTATACGGAGTCCGCGGACAAAGCCGCGCGATTTATTCTGGACTGCAACCAAAATCGCATTCCGCTGATTTTTCTACACGATGTGAATGGGTTTATGGTCGGCAAAGAAGCCGAATGGAGCGGCATTATTCGGGCCGGCGCGAAAATGGTAAACGCGGTGGCGAACAGCGTGGTGCCCAAGATTGCGGTGATCTGCGGAGGAAGTTTCGGCGCGGGACACTATGCGATGTGCGGGAAGGCCTACGATCCTCGATTTATTTTTGCATGGCCCACGGCGCGCTACGCGGTAATGGGCGGAGATGCGGCGGCTGGGACACTGGTGGAGGTGAAGATCAAGCAACTGGAGCGGCAAGGCAAAAAGTTGAGCGACGTGGAGAAAAAAGAACTGTACGAATCCACACGGAAAACCTACGAATCGCAGACCGATCCGCGTTATGCTGCGGCTCGATTGTGGGTTGATGCGATTATTGATCCGGCGCGCACGCGGGAAGCGTTAATTGAGGCGCTGGACGCGGCGTCGTTGAATCCGGACGTCGCGCCGTTCCGAACCGGAGTGCTGCAGACCTGATCAATAACGATGGAAACTAAACGAAGCGGCGGCGGTGGATTCGTGATTTCGACGCTGCTGCTATGCCTGCCTTCCCTATTCGCGGTGTTCAGTTCAATTCAGGTAGCGGAGGGAGGAGTCGGGACTTCGGCGCTCTGGTTTATTTTTCAGGTTTCTGAGTCGGTGGGAGTGGTGGGAATTGTGGTCGGTGCCGTGCTTACGATTATTAAGGCCACGGACGGAACGATTTCGCGATTTTACGTGGGATTGATGGGCTGCAGCGTAGTGTTGTCCATTTTCCTTCTCTGGTATGCTTTTCATATCTACAGGAGCCCTTGGTTTTAAGAGCCTATGTCAAACGACGTAACAATTGTGGAGTGCCCGCGAGATGCGTGGCAGGGATTGCGTACGATCATCCCTACCGACGAGAAAGTGCAGTATTTGAGCCGGCTGATTTCGCTGGGATTTGAACATATTGATGCGGTGAGTTTCGTTTCGCCAAAACACGTGCCGCAGATGGCGGACAGCGAAGAAGTGATGCAACGCGTCAGTACAGTGAAAACGCCTACGGGTCGCGAGCCGGAAATCATCGGAATTGTGGTGAACGATAAAGGGCTGGAACGCGCCATCGCCACGCCTGGCGTGACGACGATTGGGTATCCGTATTCGATTTCAGCGTACTTCCGGCGCGCCAACGCGAACATGTCGCGCGCAGAATCGCGGGAACTGGTGGAGAAACTGCAGAAGGATACCAAGGCGGCGGGAAAGAAATTGGTGGTGTACATTTCCATGGCGTTTGGAAATCCATATGACGAACCGTGGGGCGCGGAGATTGTGGAGGAAACGCTGATCTGGCTGAAGGGGCTAGGAGTGCGCACCGTGTCGCTGGCCGACACGGTAGGCAGCGCAACACCGGAAGACGTGGCGCGTTTGTATCAATCGGTGAAGGATTGCGTCGCGGGGGTCGAAATTGGGGTGCATCTACACAGCCGCGCCGATCGCGCGCCGGAAAAAATCCTGGCCGCGTATGAAGCAGGTTGCCGCAGATTCGACGGAGCGCTGACCGGAATGGGCGGGTGCCCTTTCGCGGGCGACGATCTGGTGGGAAACATTCCGACGGAGGCGATCCTGACGACGTTAGCCTCTCGCGGCGTTTCCACCGGCATTGACACCAAATCCCTGGCGCTGGCATGCGCGATGACCGAGGAACTGCGCGAGAAATATTCCGCCACACATGAAGCTGCGGCGGGAACGAGCCGCCCAAACTGAGCAACTTCTCATTCCGACGGGAATTGTAGAACGCCGATAGGGACACCGTGACGAAACCGCATAACACCGAGCCTAAATATTCGACGCTGGCCTGTGATTTATCGGGAGCGATCAAGACGATTACGTTGAATCGTCCGGAGCGCCGAAACGCCATCAGCGGCGAAATGATTGAAGATTTGCTCTCTACCCTGGCCCACGCCGAAGCAGCTGAGTCGGTGAGAGTCGTGATTCTGACCGGCACGGGCAAGGCGTTTTGCTCGGGAATGGATCTCGAAGTCCTGCAGACGGTCACGAATCAAACTCCGGCGGAAAATCTCGGGGATTCACGGCAAATGGCTCGGCTGTTTCAGCGGGTGTATTCGTTTTCGAAGCCGCTGATCACCGCCGTGAACGGCGCGGCGATCGCCGGAGGTTGCGGCTTGGCGACGTTTTCCGACATCACTCTAGCAGTGCCGGAGGCGAAGTTCGGCTATTCGGAGGTGCGCATCGGTTTTATCCCGGCCTTGGTTTCGGTAATACTGCGGCGCCAGGTGGGAGAAAAGCGGGCGCGTGAGCTGGCGCTTACCGGGCGAACCTTTGATGCCGCGGAAGCGTTTCGCCTGGGGTTGGTTACCGAAATTGTGCCGGCCGAAAACCTAATGGAACGCGCGCACGCGATTGCGTCTGATTTTTTGCAGTCCAGTCCGTCGAGCCTGCTGCATACCAAGCAACTGCTGCTGCACTATGACGAAGGCGATGTGCAGAGAGAAATCGAGCTGGCGATTAAAGCCAACGCGGATATTCGCAGCACCGAGGATTTCCGGGAAGGCGTGACCGCGTTTCTCGAGAAACGCGCCCCCAAATGGACCGGACATTGAATTTAGCGGCGCTCCTCTGAATAGATCGTGACGACAGGCACGGACAAGCTCACTCTGCTACACTTTTCCACTCATGACTGAATATGCGGAAACAACGATTCGCGTTCGCTATGCGGAAACCGATCAGATGGGCGTGGTCTATCACGGTAATTATTTTACGTGGTTCGAAGTAGGACGGGTGGATTTCTGCCGGCAACTGGGATTCGAATACAAGCAGATGGAATTGCAGGACGACAGTTTCATCGTGGTCGCGGACGCGCACTGCCGCTACAAACATCCTGCCCGATTTGACGACGTGCTGGTGATTCGCACGAAGATTCTAGCCTCGCAACGCCGCACAGTGAAATTCGGGTACGAGGTCGTCAACCCCGAAACCAAGGAACTGCTGGCCACCGGAGAGACAACCCACGTCTTCTGCGACAAGCAGGGCCGCCCGAAATCATTGCCCGAAAAATACCGCAAATACTTCCCGGCCATCGAAAGGCATCTTGCTGCGGAACACGCGGCATCCCCAAAATCATGAGCGCAATTCAAATTGACGGCGAACACCTGAGCTTCGCGGAACTCTACCGAATCGTTCACGACCGCCAGCCAGTCGAGATAGCGGCGGTGGCACACGCGCGTATGGCGGCCTCGCGCAAGGTCATCGAGAAGCTGATTCAATCGGATGCGGCGGTTTACGGCGTCAATACCGGCTTCGGGAAAATGTCGTCGGTGAGAATTTCCCGCGAGCAAATCGGCGAGCTGCAGGTGAATCTGGTGCGCAGCCACGCCTGCGGTGTGGGCGCTCCGCTAAGCGAGCAAGAAACTCGGGCGATGCTGGTCTTGCGCGCGAACGCGATTGCCAAGGGCTTTTCGGGAGTGCGGCCGGTAGTCGCCGAGACGTTGTGCGCGATGTTGAACAAGGGTGTGCATCCAGTGATTCCGTCGCAGGGATCGGTCGGGGCTTCGGGAGATCTGGCGCCGCTGGCACATCTGGCACAGGTTGCGATTGGTGAAGGCGAAGCAATTTACCAGGGGCGAACAATTTCCGGCGCAGAAGCGATGCAAGGCGCGGGTATCAAGCCTCTGGCTCTCGAAGCCAAGGAAGGATTGGCGCTGCTGAATGGAACACAGGCCATGCTCGCGCTGCTGTCGCTCGGGCTGCGGGAGGCTGAAATTGCGGTGAATACGGCGGATGTCGCGGCGAGCTTATCACTCGATGCATTGCGCGGCAGCCCGGCGGCGTTCGATGAACGCATCGCCAAGGTCAGGCCTTACGCAGGGCATGCGACTACGGCGAGAAATTTGCGGGGGCTGAACGAAGGCAGCGCGATTCGCGAGTCGCATCGCGGCGCCGATACCGACAAGCGGGTGCAGGATGCCTATAGCCTGCGTTGCACTCCGCAGGTTCACGGAGCGGTGCGCGACGCGCTGGCGCAGGTGCGTGCCACTCTGGAAGTGGAGTTGAATAGCGCCACGGACAATCCTCTGGTGTTTGCAGTGGACGGCGGCAATATAGGAGAAGTGATCAGCGGCGGAAATTTTCACGGCCAGCCACTGGCCATGGCCGCCGATCAACTGGCGGTGGCTCTGGCGACGCTCGCAGGAATATCCGAGCGGCGTATCGAACAGATGACCAATCCGCAGACCAGCCTACTTCCGGCTTTTTTGGTTAAGGACGCGGGATTGAATTCCGGTTTTATGATTTTGCAAGTCGCGGCGGCGGCGCTTACGAGTGAGCTGAAAACACAAGCGGTTCCACATTCGGTGGATTCGATACCAACGTCAGCGAATCAGGAAGACTATGTGTCCATGGGCATGAGCGGGGCGCGCCGCATTCAGCCGATGCTGACGAATTTGCGAAACGTGCTGGCGATCGAGCTGCTTTCGGCGAGCCAAGGAATCGATCTGCTCGCGCCACTGCGCACGGGAGCGAAAGCGCAAAAAGCCTACGATACCGTGCGCGCGGTTTCAAGGATGGTGGATGCGGATCGTTCATTGGCTCCTGACATCGCGAAGGTGGAAAGCGAGATCGCGCGGAACGCCTTTGGGAAACTTCTAGAGTAGTTGGATCGGATACTATCTGCCGTTGCCGCTTTGGTCGGCGTTTCCGTTAGACCGTTGGGTGGAATGGGCTTGACTCGCGGCCTTGCCGGCATCACTGATTTTCACGGAATCCTGGACCGCCACGCGATCGTTCGTGGACTTTTGCGATGTTTTCGTTTTCTGGGTCGAGGGTAGTGTGGTTGGTGCGACTTCGGTGGAACTTGTAACTCGATTGACATGAGCCGGCATCAGGTCACCTCAAATCCTTCATCGGCCGCTTCTAAATAAACCTTAGGAACTTTTGTTAGGGCGTTTTCGGGAGCGAACCCGGCTGCTCTATGCCAAAGCTTCGAACAGGAATGTTCCGAAGCGGTACCCTACCGCGTAACTGAATGGCGCGACTCCCATGGAATAGTGTCCGCATGGTAGCGACATGCTTTCGAATGGAATATTTTTCTGGCGCATCGCAGCAATGAATTCCTGGGTCAGGTCGTGCGGAAACGTAGGGTCGTAGCGCCCGCTGATCGCCAAAATCTTCTTGCGAATACCGACGAGTCGCGGAATGTAGGGGTAGGGGCTAATCGGCGACCAGAAGTGGCGGACCACTTCGAGTGAAAAGTCTTTGTGCAACGCTTCCCAGACATTCGTGGTGGTCAATCCGGCGGCGACCACATCGCCAAAATAGGTGGAAACATGCAGAAACGCTCCGGCACGCAGAGCCGGTTCATGGGTGAGGGTGAGAAAAGCAAGGCACGAGCCGACGCTGGTGCCGAGAATTCCGAGCCGGTCATAGCCCTGCTGCTCTAGCCAGCGCAGGGTGCGACGGACGTCCAAGACGGCTTGCCGGTTGGCCTGCAGCGTAAGGCCAATATTCGCGCTGACCAGATGATCCGCGCGAGGATGCCCTGGAATCGCGCGGCGATCGTGATACGGCAGCGTAATTTTCACAGCTGTAATGCCCAGAAATTTCAGCCAGCGACAGACATTCTGTTGTTCTTCCCACCGGGCGTTCCATTGGGCGAGTACGACAACGGCCGGTCCGCTGTGGCCAGCGCGAAATATCTGGGCGTGGACGCGATTATTTTCGGGCCACGGTGATTCGATTTCGCTGCTAAAAGTGAGAACGTCGTCTTCGACGGAATAATCGCTAGCGGGGGTTGCGGCGAACCAGTCATCACTGTGGGCCAATGCGTGCTCGATAAAATTGTCGAGCCAGCCGCGCGGATCACGTTCGTTCGCGCTGCCGCCGATGTGCTCGAGGCCCCACTCGAAAGGCAAGACGCGACGATTCTGCTCCTGCGCGAAGCGCATCTGTTCGTAAGCGAAAACCTTCTGTTCGAGCCAGGACATGGAGTGTAAACCATCGAATATAGCGCAGGCTTGCAGGAAGGTTCAAATCCCTGGAAGGCGGGCGGTGGATTGCGTTTCCGGGTCATGACTCAATCTGGACTAAGCGGGCGCTCTGGATTGATGTTACTTTGGCCTGCCAATCTCGCCAACGCAAGCGCGAGACGATGGAGAATGCACCATGACACGGTCGACCCGACCCTCTCCGATGAAAGCCGGTTACGGGATTTGGAAACGGCACTTCGCCAACGCACAAGTTGTCTTTCTCGCAGGGTCGGTGATCCGAGGAGAAGGGACACGGTCTTCGGATCTCGATATTGTAGTGATCCATAAAGAACTGCCCGCAGCCTACAGGCGCTCGTTCACGTACGAAGGCTGGCCGGTTGAAGCGTTTGTGCACGATACACAGACCTTGAACTACTTCTTTTGGGAGGTAGATCGACGGTCGGCATACCGACGCTTCCGAGCATGGTGGTCGAGGGGAAGGCGATCCCCGAAGAGAACAAATTTTCTCGCTCCCTCAAGTCATTGGCGCAAGCCGTGCTGAATGCTGGACCTCCGAAATGGACTGAGGAAGATATTGCGCGAGCTCGGTATACGATCACGAATCTCTGCGACGATATTCGCGCGCCCCGGAATCATGCGGAGCTAACCGCCTCCGCGAGTTCCCTTTATGATGTCCTGGCCGACTTCTATTTTCGGTCCGGCGGACGATGGTCGGCCAAGGGTAAGAGCGTGCCGCGAAAGCTCGCTGAGGCCGATCCCGCACTTGCACGCCGGTTCGTAAAGGCATTTCAAACTGTGTTTTCGACCCATCGTTCCGCGCCGATTCTCAAACTCGCAGAGTCCATTCTCAGACCGTTCGGTGGACCGTTATTTGACGACTACCAGCTTAAGGCACCGTCGAGATGGCGAAAACCCAGGCAAAGACACGCGGCGCGTTAGAAGTCGGACACGATGGCGGAGGCGCTGCTTGAGCGGCGCGGTTACATCGGGCAAACTTAGTTTGTGCTCCCCGCGCCTGCCATCGGTGTGTTTGTATTTCTCTTTGGGCTGATCATTGGCAGCTTTCTGAACGTATGCATTCTGCGCATCCCCACCGGGAAATCGATCGTTATGCCGGCGTCGGCTTGCCCGAAATGTGGCGCGGCGATCCGGCCGTACGACAATATTCCGGTGATCAGTTATTTGATCCTTCGGGGGAAATGCCGCGGATGCAAGACGAAGATTTCGCCGATGTATCCGCTGGTGGAATTTCTGACCGGACTTCTGTTCTTGGCGTGCTATTACGCGTTTGGGATTTCGGTGGATACGCTAAAATGGGCAACGTTTTCGGCGATCATGATCGTGCTGGTGTTCACCGACCTGAGGGAACGTATTCTGCCCGACGTGGTCAATTTCACAGGCTTTGCGTTCGGACTCGTTTTCAGTTTTTTCGTGACGCCGACCGACGGTTCGGCCCTGTGGATCGCGAATCATCTTTTTCAGTTCCCTCCACCTCAACCGGTACTATCCTTGGTTGACGCGCTGCTGGGCGCGGCGCTGGGCAGCGGTTTGCTCTGGCTCGTTTCCGAGGCTTATTTCAGACTGCGCGGCCGCGAAGGCATGGGCCTTGGCGACGTGAAAATGATGCTGATGGCCGGCGCGTTTCTGGGCGCGAAGCGGACTTTGCTGACCATCATGGCCGGTTCAATCCTGGGGAGTGTGATCGGCATCGCGGTGATTGTGGCGCGGCGCAAGGAAGCCGACTACGAATTGCCGTTTGGAACATTTTTGGGCGCGGGCGCGCTGCTGGTCGTTTTTTTCGGTACGCCGGTCGTGAACTGGTATCAATCGCTGTTAATGGTTCGCTAAAGACATGAGAAACGTTTCGATGCTCGCACCAGCGATTAAGCACACCACTCCCGTGCCAGCGGCGAACCTTGAGATTTCGATTGGGCTACTGGTCATTCTGATCGGCATGGTGGTTTTCCTGGTGTACATGCTCCGCAAATTCATGCGGAGCCAATCCGCAGTAGGCACGGGGGAAGATTGGACGAGCCCCAAGGCCGACGTCGAGAATCCCTCCGCGTTCATGACCGCCTCGATGCAGGGCGTAATCGAAAAACTACGCGCGCAGGAAAAAGAACTGGCACGACTGCATTTGTTGGCCCAGGAACGGGCGCAGGAATCGGAACGCCTGACCGAAGAAGTGACCCGCAACATGCCGACAGGATTGCTTCTGGTCAACGCGACGGGCGCGATTACTTCCACGAATCCAGCGGCGGAAGACGCGCTGGGGATCCGGACGCTGCGTTATCGGTCGTACAAGGAAATTTTAGGTTCCGAATCTGATCTGACTCACATGCTAACGGCGTGTATTCGCGACGGGAAAACATTTCAACGCGGCGAGATCGAGCATATGACCCCGGAAGGCGAGGTCCGGCATCTGGGCGTGACGATATCGCCCATCTACCGAACGGTGCGCGCGCCGCTGCGGCCGCTCGCCGACCTTACGCTGCCGCAGGCCGCGGAGATGAAGGTCAGCGGCGCGCTCTGTCTGATGAGCGACCTGACCGAACTTATCGCGCTGCAGAAACAAATGCGCTTCAAGGAGAATCTGGCCGCGCTGGGTGAGATGTCGGCGGGCATCGCGCACGAATTCAAAAATTCGCTGGCCACGATTTCGGGCTACGCGCAGATGATCCGCAGTGAAGTGAAGGCCGGCGACGTGCTGGAATCTTCGGAGCGCATCCTGGACCAGACGCGGGCGTTGACACACGTGGTGACGGAATTCCTACGTTTCGCGAAACCATTGGAAATTTGCTACGAAACGGTTCCGATGCAATCGGTAGTGGACAAGGTGGCGGAAGAACTGCGCGAGACAATTCCTACCTGCGTCGTGGAACGCGCGGGCATGTTCGAGGATTTGCCGGGAGATGAAGCTCTACTGCGGCAGGCCCTGCTGAATCTCGCCCGCAATGGGGCCCAGGCGTCGCAAGGAGTTACGGCGAATCCGCGGGTGACGATGTCCGGCACGATCGAGGAACTTGGCGGCCGCAAATGGCAACGCATCTGCGTCGCGGACAATGGCACTGGAATTCCGGAAGCCGACTTGCAGAAAATATTCCTGCCGTTTTTCACTACGAAGTCCGAAGGCACCGGGCTGGGCCTGGCCGTGGTGCAGAAAGTGGCCCTGCAGCATGGCGGCAGCATCGAGGCCCGTAACCGTACCGAGGGCGGCGCTGAGTTCCTGCTATGGTTACCTTTGCGGCAGGACCCTACACCATCCCCGATTGCCTCCCGCGCTGCACGCATCTAAACTCTAGGCAGTAGAGCTCCGTGATTCCTTCCGGGAGGTTTCGCCATGCGTTCGACCCTAGTCTGTGCGGCCGTTCTGGCCATTCTAAGCGTGCCAGGCAGCGCTTGGGCGCAGCAGCCGGATCAGCCTCAGCAGCCGCCCGTCAACGAGGACAAGATCAAAGATCCGGCGGCGCAGGATCAGACCACGAAGCCCGAGCCGCCTCCTCCTCCGGTACCGGCCACGCAAATCGCCACGGGCAATCCCGGCGAATCGCTTGCGGCGGTGGCGCGCAAAGCTCGCGAGCAGAAGAAAGATCAGGCGCAGGCCGCGGCACGGGTGTTCGACAACGACACTATTCCCAAGAAAGGTGGAGTATCGGCGGTTGGAGCGACCCCGGATGAATCATCGGCCGACGCGAACGGAGCACCGGTTGCGGGAAATTCGGGCAGCGCGGCGAATGCAGGGCCTCCAGGGGCCAACGATGAAAAAGGCTGGCGCGAGCTTTTTGCGAAACTGAATAAGAAACTGGCGCAGGACCAGGACAACGTCAACCTCAGCCAGCGCGAGTTGGGGGTGCTGGACGTGCAGTATTACAACGACCCCAACAAAGCCCTGGAACAGAATCTGACGCGCAGCGACATTAACGAAAAAACCGCCAAGATCGAAGCGGCGAAGCAACAGGTGGAAGCCGATAAGCAGGCCCTCGCCGATGCCGAAGATCAACTGCGGAAATCTGGCGGCGACATCGGTTGGGCGCGCTAGAAGCATTTTTCAATGGAACCTGTCCTACTGGTCGAAGACAAAGCCGAACTGCGAGCCATGCTGCGCAAGGCTCTGGAGCGCGCTGGCTATGCCGTCGAAGAAGCGCCGGACGGAAATACGGCCATCGAAAAAGTCCGCAGCCGCAGGTATCAGCTGGTCCTTTCTGATTTAAAACTTCCGGGAAGTTCCGGTTTGGACGTTCTGCGTGAATCGCGCAAGGTCGAAGCGACGTTGCCGGTAATTCTGATGACGGCGTACGGCTCGGTGGAAGAGGCCGTTACCGCGATGAAAGAAGGCGCGTTCGATTTCATTCAGAAACCGGTGGATCTGGATCACCTGAAATTGCTGTTGCAACGCGCGGCGCAACAGCAGGAATTGCTGCGCGAAAATCTGCTGCTCCGCGAGGAGTACGCGGTTCGCTATGGATTTCCGCGGATCGTCGGCGAGCATCCTTCGATGAAGGACGCGAGCCAGATGACGCAGCGGGTGGCGGCGACGGAATCAACCGTGCTGCTACTCGGCGAGAGCGGGACGGGGAAAGAAGTTTTCGCGCGCGCGGTTCACCATTTGAGTTCGCGCGCCAATGCTCCTTTTGTGGCATTGAACTGCGCAGCGATTCCGGAGGGGCTGGTCGAAAACGAATTATTCGGGCATGAACGGGGCGCCTATACCGGAGCGGGTGCGCGGAAGATCGGAAAAATGGAGCTGGCGCACCGTGGCACGTTGTTTTTGGATGAGATTGGCGAATTGCCGCTGGCAACGCAGAGCAAACTGCTGCGCGTGCTGGAAGAAAAGCGATTCGAGCGGGTGGGTGGGACGCAGGAAATAGAAGTGAACGTCAGGATTTTGACGGCGACAAACAAAGACTTGCGCGCAGCCGTCGCGGACAAAACTTTTCGCGAAGACCTGTTCTTCCGGATTTCCGCGGTGCCGATCACGATTCCGCCGCTGCGCGATCGCGGCGACGACGTCTTGTTGCTCGCCGAATATTTTCTGGAAAAATTCCGGCGTGAATTTCGCAAACCGGATTTGCAGTTGGGCAAGCAAACGCGTGCGCGCTTGCTGACCTATTCATGGCCGGGGAATGTGCGCGAACTTCAGAACGCGATCGAGCGCGCCGCTATTTTGTCGAACGGCAGCGAGATTGATGAGGGCGCGCTGCAACTCCCCGAGGCAAAGCCGTCCGCTTCGCAATTGCCGGGAGGAATGCTGGAAGAGGCGTTTCTGTGGGAAGGGCCGCTCGACGAGGTGGCGCAGCGGGCCGTCACGCATGTAGAACGTTTCAAGATCCAGAACGCCTTACAGGAATCAAAATGGAATAAAACGCGGGCGGCGGAACGACTCGGCGTTTCCTATAAAACCTTGCTGAGTAAGATCCGCGTGCTGGGCCTCGAGAACTAACATTTTAAGGTCGCGCCGTACTCAAACTTTGGTCTTTGGCAGACTTGCTGCGTGCAGTAATACGCTTCCAAAATTCCAGCGAGCGATGGTGAGGTCGGTGAAACCGACTTTTTTCATCAGGGCGGCAAGTTCCACACTGGTGGGAAATTTGGCGACCGAGCCCGGCAAGTAACTGTAGGCCTCTTTGCTTCCGGAGATTGCCGCACCGATTCGGGGCAGCACCTGCCTAAAATACATACGGAACATCGCCGCCGTCATTCCCACGCCGGGCTCCGAAAATTCCAGAATGGCCAATTCCCCGCCGGGTTTCAGCACGCGCGCGAATTCGCGAAGACCCGCTTCGTAGTTCACAAGATTACGGAAGCCGAATGCAGTGGTCACCAAGTCGAAGGACGAGTCGGCAAACGGGAGATTCAGCGCGTCGGCCGTGGTAAAAATCACTGACCGCGAATGCGCGGCGGCTTTCTTGTGGGCGCGATCGAGCATCGGCTGGGCGAAATCGCTGCCGAAAAGCGGGGTGCGATGCGCGGTGGCATCGCGGAGTTCGCGGACGCGGACGCGCTCCAAGGCGAAGGTCAGGTCACCCGTGCCGCAGCAGATATCCAGTACGCGCGCGTCCGTACGGCGGAGCGTGCGCCGGAATTTGAGAGCGGTGCGGCGGCGCCAAACGCGGTCGAGCGAAAACGAAAGTAAATGATTCAGGAAATCGTAGCGCGGAGCAATGCGGCTGAACATCTGGCGCACACGCGCGGAGGCTTCGCGTTCGGTGTGGGCGCCGCCCGGACGCGTGCCGGGCAGTCTCTGCGGATTTTCGGTGAAAGTTCTTATGCTCGACTTGGGCATCGTTATTGCCTTGCGTTGCCCGCAAACTGAGGCAGCACGGCGAAGGTTCGCGAAACCAAGGACCACGGTAGGTCAACGCCCCATTCTACTTTTCCGATGCGGCGAGGCAAAACCCACCGAACGCGGCCTCCGCGCGCTTTTTTGTCGCCCGCCAGAATTGACCGCAGTTGAGCCGCGCGCATTCCGGAAATTGCCGGCAGCGGTCCGACGCTCGCGACCAAACGTATGAATCGGGTTGCATCCGATTCCTTGAAACGATCGGTCGCGACTCCGAGAAGCGTGGCATAAATCATTCCCCAGGCGATCGCCTCTCCGTGGCGGAATCGGCGGTACTTCGTCGCGGCTTCGAGCGCGTGCCCCAGGGTGTGACCGAAGTTAAGAATTTCACGCAAGCCGCTTTCCCGCTCGTCCTTCGCAACTACATGAGCCTTGATGCGGATGCAACGCGTGATCACCCACGATAACGCTGCGGCATCACGACGGAGCAAGGCCAGCATGCGACGCTCAAGAAAGACGAACAGCTCCGGATCCGCGATCAGCGCATATTTGATGACTTCATACAGGCCGGAACGAAAATCACGATGCGGCAGGGTCAGCAACATTTCGGAATCGGCCACCACAAATTGAGGCGAATAGAAAACGCCTACGAGATTCTTTCCCTCGGCCAGATTCACACCAGTCTTCCCACCGATCGAGCTGTCCACCTGGGCGACGACAGTCGTGGGCACGTGGACGATTCGCACGCCGCGAAGGTAGGTCGCTGCGGAGAAGCCCGCTACATCGCCAACCACGCCGCCGCCGACGGCGAGGATCACAGCGCGGCGGTCCGCGCCAACGTAAATCAGTTGGCGGGCCAGCGCCTCGATTGTTTGAAGGTCTTTCGATGCTTCACTGTCATCGAACAGGATTACCTTGACTGGTTTGTGTTTAGCCAGGGATCGCATCACGCTGCGCCCCCAGTGAGCCCACACCGTGGGAGAGGAAAGTACAAAGACACCCGTCACGTCGCGCAACCGCGCAAGCAGCGAGCCGGTGCGACGCAGGGCGCCGGGCCCGCAATCCACGGCGTAAGCGCCGCTTTCAGAAAGTATGCGGATGGTAGGCATCTCTAAGATTTTGAAACGAAAGCGACCCCAAGTTTTTTCAGAGTGAAGTTCGCGGCCTAGTGAAATTTCTTTTGTAGCTCGTTAACGGACTCCAGGATCACGTATCCGACGATGGCCACGTTACGCGGACTGACTTTGTCGAGCGTGTCCTGCGGGGTGTGCCAGTAACCTGCCGAAGTGTAGTCGCCGAGATCAATAATGTCCACGGCCGGGACACCGCGGGAAAGGAACGGGTCGTGATCATCGGAAACGGCGCCGACCTCACGCCGAGGAAAAATATCTTTGTGGCCGAGGCGTTCCGCGGTCTTCCAAACCAGGTCTACAAGCCATCTCGTGGAGCTTGATTCGGGCGCGAGTTGCACGCCGTACTGGCCGATCATATCGGCAAGAATTACGGCTTTAACGCGCTTCAGGTCGCCGGAAAGAGCCATGCGCGCGGCCAATTCCCGGCTGCCATAGGTGTGATCGTCATTCTGATCCCAATTCACGAAGGCCTCTTCCCCGTCGAGAAAAGCCATCCACACCGAGCTGGGTCCGTTCTTCGCGCACAACTGACGGGCCAGTTCGATCATCATGCCGGTGGAGGACGCGCTGTCTTCCGCGCCGACAAAATCCTTAACGCTGCTGAGGGAGTCGTAATGGGTCAGGAGCAGGATAATTCCAGGACCGGTGCCGGGCGCTTTCGCGACGATATTTTTCATGGCTACGTCACCGATGGGAGTTGACGCGTGAAAATCATCCTGCTCGACTTCGCATCCGGAATTCTTAAGCTGCGAAATGATGTAGGTCTGGACCTGATGAATGGCATCGGACGCCGGTGGTCGCGGACCAAAACTGACAATCTTTGCCACGTGATCGAATGCTTTGGCGCCATCAAATCCGCCGGTCTGATCGGCCGGCGGGGCAACTTCAGCGGGTTTGCTGACCTGCGCGGCCTGATCGGCGACTGAGGCTGGCGCCGCCGTTGCGGCGCTGGCCGAGGACGAGTCGGATTTCGCCTGGTTCGAACATCCGCAAGCGATCAGGCAGAAAAGGGAAACCGCGCTCGCCAGCAACCATAGTTTCTTCCAAGGCCATGACACGCGGTTAAGCCTCCACATTAGCCGTCGCGGCTTGCTTGCGCCGCAAGACGAGGTACGAAACAAATACGCCCAGGAAGTAAAGCACGATCATAGGGGCCATGAAAACGAGCATGGTAGTGGCGTCGGGAGTGGGCGTCACGACGGCGGCGACGACGGTGATGATCAACATTGCATAGCGGAAATTTTTCAAAAGGAACTTCGGGGTGACGATACCGAAGAGCGAAAGAATAAAAATCAGCACGGGTAGTTCGAAAATCACACCGAGCCCGACCAGTACGATCAGAATCAAGTCGAAATATTCGTTAATGCTGATCAGGGGTTTCACTGGCCCATCGCTCGCAAATCGAATCAAAAAGCCCAAAGTCTGCGGCAACATCACGAAGTAACCGAATGCGATTCCGGCAAGAAACAGAACCATGGAGGAAAAGATGAATCCGGACACCGCGTTCCGTTCATGTTTGTAGAGGCCCGGGGCGACGAAAAGCCATATCTGGTAGAGCACGAAAGGCATGGCCAGAACAACGCCCAAGTAGAGCCCCAGGTTGATGACCAGTCCCATATACCCCGCGGGACTGGTGAAGTACAGCCGGTCTTCCATTTGATTGGCGCGCAGAGCCGCCTGCATGGGCAGAACGATGAAGGCGATGAAATGTTTGGAAAGTGCGAGGCCGATGCCCGCGCCGATGGCGATGGCCACCGCGGAATTAATCAGACGCTTGCGCAGGTCAACTAAGTGCTCGAAGAAAGACATGCGACCACCGGGCTCACCCGCGACCGGAGGCTCAGGCGAAGGCGGCGCTGGGACGGTGAGATCAGGCTGGGCGGGATCTGCCATTGCTCGCTTTTTCGGCTTGGGAATCGGAATCGGGCTGCTCACCCACATCGGTGGGCTGAGTTTCAAATTGGAGCTGTTGTGGTGACGGGCTGACGGTCTCCGCGAAAGCGGCGGCGTTGGGCCGCTCGGATTGCACGGTTCCGGCGGGTGGTGGCAAGTCCTTCACCGAGTCCGCAGGATCGGCCGTCGCGGTGGCGTCCGCGGTCGAAACCGGCGGCGAAGGGGGTGAACCACCTCCGCCGATGGTGTTTTCTTCGGTTGAACCGCTCGCCGTGCCGGTCGTAGTCCCGGTCATCAGGCCAGGACTTGCTGCCGGAGGGGTCGCCTCACGAGTTTTTCGCAGTTCGGCGTCACGTTCGAGGTCGCGCATGTGCGATTCAAACGTGGAACGAAGATCACCCGTCGCACGCCGGAATTCGCCCATGACCTTGCCGATATTGCGCGCGAGATCGGGCAGTTTTTCGGGTCCAAAAACGATCAGCGCGACCACGAATATGATTGCGAGATGTGCAACACTGAACATGGTGGTTCTTGTGGCAATCCTTGGCCGAAAATGCCCAAACACGACGACCCTGATGCGTATTACCTCGGGAAACCAGCTGCCAGATGGTCTTGCAAGGTCCCCACAAATCATATCATTTTATGGACACCCGAAGTGGCACTGCCTGCGTCAAATCCCTTAGTCAAATATGCTATAGTTTAGTTTGGGCGTTCTAAAGCGAGGAATAATGGAAGCGAAGAGGTCATCCGGTCGGGGTATCGTGGTTCTGGTAGTTGTATTGGCGGTTTCGGCGCTGCTGGGCGGGCTGTATGGACCGTCCGTGCGCGCCACGGCAGCGGGCCAGAATGACACACAGGACTCGGTCAAAAGCTTCACCCACGTCCTCTCCATCGTCGAGCGTAACTACGCCGAGCCAGTAGATACCGACAAGCTGATCTATGACGGCGCGATTCCGGGCATGCTGCGCGTCCTCGATCCACACTCGAACTTTTTTGACCCCAAGCAGTATGCGTTGTTCAAGGAAGAGCAGCAGGGGAAGTATTACGGCGTGGGAATGACGATTCAGCAGCGGGACAATCTGACCGTGGTGCTGGCGCCATTTGTAGGGTCACCGGCTTATAAGGCTGGGATTCGACCGGGCGACGTTATTCAGAAGGTTGATGGCAAATCGTGCGAAGGCCTGACCAGCACCGAAATCGCGGACATGCTGAAAGGGGCAAAAGGCACGGTGGTGCATATTTCACTGGGCCGCGAAGGCTGGGACAAACCCATCGAAGTGACCGTCACGCGGGATGAGATTCCGCGTCCGGGCGTTGAATATTTCACGATGGTGAAGCCCGGAATTGGCTACGTGCGGGTCAGCACATTTAACGAAACCACCGACGTGGACCTTGCCGACGCTTTGAAACAGCTCGACGGTAACAAGCTGGACGGGCTCATCATCGATCTGCGCAACAACGGCGGCGGGCTTTTGAATCAAGCTGTCGGTATGGCGGACATGTTCCTGGATAAGAACGAAATTGTGGTATCGCATCGCGGGCGGGCATCGCAGGAACGGCGGTATTATGCAGTCCGCGGGAATCAGGGCAATGCCATTCCGGTGGTCGTCCTGGTGAATGGGCAAAGCGCCTCGGCATCGGAAATCGTGTCGGGCGCCATTCAGGATCACGATCGGGGATTGATCGTAGGGGAAACAAGTTTCGGCAAGGGCTTGGTGCAGACCCAATTTCCGCTCAGCGAAGACACTGCTCTGCTGTTGACGACGGCGCGCTACTACACACCGAGTGGCCGTTTGATCCAACGCGATTACAACAACGTCTCGCTTTACGATTATCACTACAATCCGCAGCCACCGGTGAAGCCGGAAGTGAAACTTACCGACAGCGGACGGCAGGTATATGGCGGTGGTGGTATCACACCGGATATCGTGACTGCGGCTCCGAAGCCAGACGATTTCCAACAGTTGCTGTTTCGTCGCGGCGTGTTTTATCCGGTGCAGCAGGGCGTCGGTGATTTCACGCGGTTTTATCTGGGCGAAAAGCCGGATGTGACCAAGGACTTTGTGGTTACGGATCAGGTGATCCAAGAGCTCCGCAAGTATCTCGACCAGCAGAAAATCAAATACACCGACCAGGATATTCAAGCCAATCTGACATGGTTGAAGTGGCAGATCAAGCGCGAGGTGTTTACGTCCTACTTCGGCTTGAACGATGGCTACAAAGTTGAGTTGCAGGACGATCCGCAACTCGAAAAGGCTGTTGAAGCGATGCCACAGGCCAGGGCGCTCTATCAGAATGCCGAGAAGATCCTGGCCGAACGCGAATCGGGACAAACCAGCCATCCCTAAGAACGACAGGCTTGGCGATGTAACTCCCAGCCCGGTCATGTGATTGCGCAGGATCGGATACAACGATCGTGTTCTGATCCGCGTGGACTTTCGCTAAATCCTCCTGATTTGTTAGGGCATGAGAGTCGCCTTAGACTAGTAGTAACTGTTGCAGCTAAAGCACCTAAATCGTAAAGCCTTCCTGCCACCCTCCGGTTTCGACGCTATGCTTGTTTCCGGGCATCCCCGTACGCCAGATGAGCAGCGCAAGTCCATATTCGAGCGGCCTCGCGCGAGGCCTAAAGACGATGTCACCCGCCTCCTGGGTATTGACGGGGGCCTGGGTGTTGTTTGTGGGCGGGTATGTCGTCGCTGCCCTTACGCAACACAATAGTCCGGCGCTGACGGCCTTTGGCGATATCACGCAGTGCCTGGTGGCTCTGTTCGCGTGCGCCGGCCTTTTTGCCAACTGTCTGGTCACCGATAAACGGAGCAGAGTTTTTTGGATTCTGCTTGGACTCGGGTGCGTGGCGTGGCTGGTCGGGCAATCCATCTGGACGTATTTCGAGGTTGTGCTGCACCAGGACGCGCCCAACCCTTTCATCGGCGACGTCATTCTGTTCCTTCATCCCGTACCCATGATCGGCGCGCTGGCGCTGAAGCCCCACGACAAGCGCGATGACCTGAACGTGCACACCGGGTATCTGGATTTTTCGCTTCTGCTGGTCTGGTGGGTTTATCTCTATCTTTTTGTGGTAATTCCGTGGAACTACATTGTGCCGAATGTGCTGCGCTACGGATGGAGCTACGATCATCTGGCCGCGGCGGAAAACATTATCCTGGCGGCGGGCTTTGCGTTTCTGATGCGCCGTTCCAAGGGCGGTTGGCGCGAAATTTATTCCCATCTTTTCGCGGCGTCTCTACTGTACGCCATCGGGTCTTACATCACGAACCGGGCGATTGATCGCCTCGATTATTACACCGGGAGCGCGTTCGATTTGCCTCTGGTCGCTTCGTTTGTGTGGTTCGGGACGGCGGGCGTGATCGCTTACCGAGTGAGGCCAGCACGCGAAACCGTCTCAACGCTGAATAGCGAAACGCGGCAGTGGCCGGCGATGCTGGCGATGACGGCCGTCTTCTCGATTCCACTGATGGCGCTGTGGAGTCTGTGGCTCTCCAGGGACGTTCCGGCGGTGCGCGATTTTCGACTGGGAGTTACGCAGGTAACGCTGGTTGTGGTGGCCTTGCTGCTCACTATTCGGCAGCGCCTGGTTGATGAGGACCGTATCCGGCTGTTGCAAGCCTCCCGCGAGTCGTTTGAGAATCTGAAACACTTTCAAGCGCAGATGGTCCAGGCGGAAAAATTGGTGTCGTTGGGGCAACTGGCCGCCGGCGCCGCTCACGAGATCAACAACCCTTTGACTGGAATTCTGGGGTACTCGGACCTGCTGGTGGATGACCCCACACTCGGGGAACGCCAGCGAGTCATCGCGACGAAGATACGAACTCTGTCACGCCGAATCAAAACCTTGGTTACGAACCTACTGAGCTTTGCGCGACGGGTTCCGAGCGAGAAGGCCGCCCTCGATTTGAATTTGGCAATCGGGTCGGCACTGCACTTGAGCAACTTAGATCTGCGCAGCGATCACATTGAGGTCATCACCCACTCGCCCGCGGAGCTGCCGGCCGTGCGCGGCGATGCGAACCAACTGTTGCAGGTATTCTTCAACCTGATCAGTAACGCGGTGGATGCCCTGGAGGAAGTCGGCGGCGGAAAACTGACCATCACCTCGTCGTGCAATGACGAACGGATCAGCATCGAATTTTCGGATACGGGCCCCGGAATCAAATCTCCCCAACAGGTTTTCGATCCGTTTTTTACGACCAAGCCGGTGGGCAAAGGTACGGGCCTGGGGTTGAGCATTTGCTACGGCATCCTGCAAGAGCACGGGGGACTAATCCGTTGCTACAATCGCCCGGAAGGCGGGGCGACATTCGTGGTCGAATTCCCTCTCGCGCAAGACAACACGTATCTGGCAGACGAGCCGGTCAATTCGGCTGCCAAGTCTGAGTAGGTTTGGCGGGCGGAAATCTCGCGAATCGCTAGTCGCGTACCACGAACTCGAGTTCCACTCCGGCAACCTCGATCAAATCTCCAGAAGCTAACTTCGTTGGATGGGTGATTGGTTCGCCATTTACGCTCGGCGTCTTATCCGCGGGACCGATGTAATACGAGTTGTCTTCCTTGCGATTGATTTGCGCGGCAGCTTTGGGTTTGAACCAGCCCCGCAGCTTTACGGTGGCCATCGCGGATTTCCCAACGACGGTAAGCTTGTCGTTCAAGGCGTATTCCGGTCGATCCGTATTTCCGTTGCGGACCACTAGCGTGGGAATTTTCATGCGCCCGGGAGCAGGTTGAGCGCTCTCGCCGACCGCGGCAACCTTCTCCAGAAATTCGCGGCGATCTTTGGTGTCGAGCATTACGGTTTCGTTCATCTTGGGGACGGCCGGCTTCATTTCGGCATGATCCAGCGATCTGGCGCGCACTTCGACCGAATCCGTTACGACGATGGTGTGCTTGCCAACCGCCACCGAATCTCCGGGTTTCAGCATGATCATTTTGATGCGCTGGCCGTTGACGAAGGTGCCATTCAGGCTGCCAAAATCCTGCAGCATCAGTCGCCCTTCTTCGGTGAAAACGCGGGCGTGGTAATTTGAAACGGCGGGATTGTCTATGACGATACCGTTGTCCGGTGAACGGCCAATGCTCACTTCTTTCTGCCCGACCGCAACTTCCTGCAGCACCGACGATTCGAATTTCAGGACCAGCTTTGACATGGGAACGCCCTCCCTTATCAATCACAGCTACTTCTCGGGTTCTGCTACCCTGTCCGTACCTTTGAACCACCGGCCAATCTTCGCGAAGGGCCGCGACGATTTCGGAGAATTACGCAAAACGATTACGGTGATGTTGTCACCTCCACCGGCCTGGTTCGCCAAATCCACCAAGCGGCTGGCGGCGCGCTGCGGATCATCGGTTTCACCGAGAATCCCGGTAATCTGGGCATTTGAAAGCTCGCGAAACAGTCCGTCGGAACACACCAGGAAGACGTCGCCATCCATCAGCAGCTCTTCGGTCACATCCACGTCCACTGTAGGATCGATTCCAAGGGCGCGGGTCAGCACGTTGTGCATTCTGCTGCGGCTCGCTTCTTCGGGGGTCAGCACGCCACGCCGCACCTGATCCGCAACGAAAGAGTGATCTTCGGTAAGCTGGTCGAATTGGCCGGCGCGCAAAAGATAGGCGCGGCTATCACCTACGTGCGCGATGCAAACGCGATCTTCGAACACACGGAGAACTACGATCGTGGCGCCCATGGCGGCCTTGCCGCCTCGGTTACGGGCATTCTCATAGATCGCGGTGTTCGCCAGGCGGACTGCGCTGGCCATCCGGTTACAGGCGTCCGACACACCCTCGATGTGCTTGCCAAAAACGGCCAAGGAAGGGTCGGCTTCGGCTTGCTCGCAGTGTTCAACCACGGTCTCGACAGCCAACTTGCTCGCGATTTCGCCCGCTTCCAAGCCGCCCATCCCGTCCGAGAGGACGAATAGATTGATCTCCGGAGCGAGTCGAAAGCTGTCTTCGTTATTTTCGCGGACGCGACCCGGGTCGCTACGCGCGCCAAATTCCATTCGTATCATCCATTTTCGCCGGGGCTTAGCCGGCAAAGTTCATTTGTCTTGAACCCATCTTATTGCACGGAAGCCGCAGATACTTTTTCTACTGTTGTAAAACCGTCAGCGTTAAGTTGTTGGGTGACTGCTTTCGCGCCGCCGGCAGCGATGGGGCCGCACAACGCCAGATAATAATCGCGCCCGACGCCGTGCCGGGTGGTGACTCGAGCCGGCAAGCCCAGCGCCTTGATCTTTTTCACTTCGTCCTGCGCCTTTTGTTCCTGGAAGAATCGGCCTGTTTTCAGATAGATCATGCCGGTTTGCTTGGCCTTCTGCTGCTGGGCATACGCTTTCTGCGCGGCGATCCACTTACTGGGATCAGGGAGACGGCGTTTATCCGGGCCCGTTTCCATCTTCGGAAAAACGTCGGGAGTGGCCGGTTTGGTATGAGTTTCAGCCGGCGCGTTATGCGGCGCGGGTGACTTGGCAGCGGCGTTCTTTGGTGGCTCTGCCTCGTCATTGGTAGTCGCGGCAGCGGCGCTGGGGGTTACGACTGGAATTTCGTATGCAAAATCCGGCGGTACCGGTGCGGGTATAGCCGGCGGTCCAGGAATGTTCGCAGCAGAATTCATCGCCGAGCGCCAATACCAGCCCGCAGCCCCGCACGACACAACCAGGAGTATGGCCAAGGCAGCCCACAATGCCGCAGATTGCCCTCCCGCTGCTTGTGCGGCACCGGGAGCTACGACAGCGCGAGCAGGGGTTACGCCTGCCGTGCGACCGGGGGCCTTCGGAATCAGGGGCGACGGACTTGTGCCGGCTTGGGCGTGCGCCTGCAGCGCAGATTCAAGCGCGGCTACATTTTGAAAGCGTCTGTCGGGAGATTTCTCAAGGCACTTCAGAATTATCCGCTCCACGTCCAAGGCGACGGAAGGCTCGATTTCGCTGGGCCTCGGTGGTTCTTGATTCATCTGTTTCAGCGCGACGGCTATGGCGTTCTCAGCACTGAAAGCCGGCTTGCCTGTGAACATTTCGTAGAGCATCAAGCCGAGCGAATAGATATCGGTACGGTAATCCACTGCGCTCCCGGACACTTGCTCGGGCGCCATATACGCCGGAGTGCCCACCATCGCCCCGGTGAGCCGGGTTACGGCCTCCATGGAGCGCGCAATGCCGAAATCCATCAGCTTCAAATCCCCGCTGGCATCAATCATCACGTTTTCGGGTTTCAAATCGCGATGAACGATACCCTGCGCGTGCGCTTCCTTTAACCCGGAGCAGATCTGCAGAGCCAGGTCGGTCGCTTTTTTCGGGGACAAGGCACCGAAGCGGTTCAGCGCCGAGCGCAGGCTCTCGCCTTCGACAAATTCCATCGAGGTGTAGGCCACGCCGCCGACGCGATTGAATTCGTAAACCCGGCAGACATTTTTGTGGGTGATTTTTCGCGCGTAGAGGAGTTCGTTCTTGAAGCGGTCCATCATCGCTTGATCGGAGGCAATTTCGGGCTTCAGGAGTTTCAGCGCGACGGTTTCGCCGGTTTCGCGATCGCGCGCCTTGTACACGTTGCCCATGCTTCCATGGCCGGCTTCGGCCAGTATTTCGTAGCGCTGGCCAAGCGCGCCGAGGACGGTGGTATCCAGCCCGAAGGTAGTAGTCCGTTCGCGCGTAGGAACCATTTGTGTGGGGTCGGGCAGGGTTTGGTGCAGGGCTGCGGGCGAGGATCCGTGCGGAGGAGCGAGATCGGCTATATCACTGAGCAGCACCGTCTCGCGCGGCCCGCCTGCGCCGGAAGAACCGGTACTTCCGCTTTGCGGGGGTACACCACGAGCCGAATTGGTGGAATCGCCCATTTTTAGCCCTGTTTAGAATAGGAGAAATTGGCGGCAAACAGGCGGGAACTGGTGATGGATGTAGGGAAAGAGTATCTAACACCTCTCTAAAGGCTAGTCCTGTGGCTTTCCGCGCCTACTGGGAGTACAGCTAATGCATTGAGAACACCTGCTTGGTCTTCGCACCAATCGCCTCGGACCGCCCTCATACTATAGGTTGCGGTGGCGGCCGGTCCTTCCCGGGCGCATCGGCAGAGGAAACCCCATGGACCTTCCTACAGGAGACATACGCCCCACGCCAGCGCCGGAGCCGATATCCATCGCTCCCACTCCGAATATCATTGCGTCCATGCTGCAGGCGGTGCCGAAGACCAGTGACCTGATATTTTCACCTGGGCGGGCGCCGCAGGTCGAAGTTCACGGCAAACTGGTTCAGCTGAAAATCAAAGGCGTTGGAGTGCTAACCGCCGAGGACACCGCGCGGATCGCCGCCGATCTGATTGGGCGGAATTCGCTGGCCGTGGACAAATTAAAGCAGGAGGGTTCCTGCGACATCTCGTACAGTCTGCCGAAGGTTTCGCGCTTCCGGGTGAATATTTTCACGCAGCGCGGCACATGCGCGATCGTAATGCGGGTGATCGCCACCGAGGTTCCCAGTTTCGCGTCGCTAAAACTGCCGCCGCAACTGATAGAGGCCGCAGAGGTCCGTCCCGGAATTGTGCTGGTAACCGGTCCAACCGGAAGCGGCAAGTCGTCGACTCTCGCCGCGTTTGTGGACAAGATCAATGAGGAAAAGGCTTGCCACATCATCACGATCGAAGACCCGATCGAATTTCTTCATCCGCACAAACGCGCGACAATTCACCAGCGCGAGCTTTACACCGATACCCCCACGTTTCCGCTGGCTCTACGGGCTTCGCTGCGCCAGGCGCCAAAGCTGATTCTAGTTGGCGAAATGCGCGACAAGGAAACGATCGAAGTTGCGCTGGAGGCGGCCGAAACGGGTCACCTGGTTTTTTCCACGCTACATACGATTGATGCATCGAAGACGATCGAGCGCATCGTCGGCGTGTTTCCGGTTCCCGACCAACAATCGGTGCGCGCACGCCTGGCCAAAGTTTTTCGATATATTGTTTCGCAGCGGCTGATTCCGAAACGCGATGGCAGCGGCCGGGTCGCCGCGTTCGAAATCCTGAAATCCACGCTGCGGACTCGCGATTACGTGAACAAGGGCGAGAGCGAAGGTAAATCGCTGCTCGACGCAATGCGCGACGGCAGCTCCGAAGGAATGCAATGCTTCGACGATGAAATCGAGAAGCTGATTCGTAACAACGAACTCGACATGGAAACCGGCCTGGCCTACGCCACGAACGAAGGCAATTTGCGGCTCATGCTGGCTGATCTGCTGGAACCGCAAGCCGCCGAGCCTTCGGTGGTCACCACCGAGGCAACGCAAACCGAAGAAGTGGTCGAGCGCTAGTTTCCGCGAATGCTTTCCAGCTTAGACGTAAACCGAAGAATCTATCCCGCGACGCCAATCGTCATTTCTGAAGAGAAATTGGTGGACGTGACAGGGATCGAACCTGCGACCTCGTCGTTGCGAACGACGCGCTCTCCCAGCTGAGCTACACGCCCACTGCGCCTAACATTCTAGCAAACAGGTGAATACGCGCCAAATAGGTTCCCGGCGCAAGTTGTCGCTGGTGCGCGATTAATTTGTATCAACAACGCCGTCGCGGTGGTCAATCAAACTGCGGAGCGCACCGACAAGTCTTTCATCTGGGAAATACAGCGCGCTAACATAAAGTTGAGCCACCAATCCATGTGGGCGATTCACCTATACGACGTGTCCGCCGCCGTACATCCCGGAGTACACGTCGATATCCACAAGCTCATCGAGGGGAACCCAGAACTTTGCCGGCGGCGCGTATACCCAAATTCCTTTCCCTGGTTCGATGGCGATCGCGTAAGGCCACATCCCGAGCAACTTCCCGGGAATGAGTGCGAGCAACCCCACTAGTCCGGTGACAAGAAGGAAAAGCGCCAAGAGCCCGTCGCTTCAAAATAGAGCCTTGTCGTGAAGATAGCTCCAACCGAAAAAAGCGGCGACCATGAAGTAGCCAAGAATACCGAGCCAAAACCCACCGATCAAATTTGCTGCAAAAATCAGCCGCGCACTGAACATTTGCGTGCTGTTCGAGGAGTGGGGATTTATCAATGTGTCCACGATTGTCTTAAGGTCGCGGGCTGCGCACGATTTCGGGTCCTTTGGAGGGCATCTGACTGCGCGCGGTCTGCACGAATTTCACGAAGCGGTGGGCGAGGGTAAAGATGCGGTCGGCTTGGCGCAGCCTAATCGCTTCCCTGGGAATCAATTCCCCACCGATTCCCAGAGCTGACGCACCCGCTAGAATGAAATTGCCGGCGTTCTGTTGGTTTACGCCACCCGAAGCGATCAAAGGTAAATTGGGAAAGGGCGCCTTCAAGGCGCGGATATAGTTTTCGCCGCCAATCAGCGCGCACGGAAACACCTTCACAAAATCGGCGCCCGCTTTCCAGGCGCGGGTGACTTCGGTGGGCGTAAGCGCTCCCGGAAGAACGGTAACTGATGCGCCCAGTGCGAATTCCACGATGCGAATGTCGAATCCCGGGCTGGTCAGAAATTTCGCTCCCGCGTCAATGCATTCGCGAGCAACTTCGGAATCAAAAACGTCACCTGCGCCCACAATCATTTTCGGTGCGTGCTTCACCAGATGCGAAATCACGTCAATCGCGCCCGGAACCGTCATGGTGATTTCCACAACCGAAATACCGCCGCGCGAGACCGCTTCCGCCGCAAACAATGAGTCTTCCGAAGAAGACAAACGCACCGCCGGAATGATTCCTACTTCTTCGATGCGCGCGCGAACTTCTTCCTTCTTCATGTGGAAGTCCCTCCCGCACCTGCGGGTTGACCAATATTGTTTCCGATTTTATAGCTAAAAACTGCGCCTACGTTTCGAAAGTTTCTTCGGCGTCGGGCAGCTTGTCACCTTCGCGCGCAATCCACACGTACATGGCCGGCAGCAAGAAGATGCCCATGACCAGAGCCGAAATCAATCCGCCAACGATGACGATGGCGAAGGGACGCTGAGAATCCGAGCCGATGGCTCGCGACATGGCCGCCGGCAAAAGGCCCAGGGTCGCCACCAGCATGGTCATCATGATTGGGCGCAAGCGCAGCACGGCGCCCTCGATCGCGGAATCCTCAATAGAATGGCCGCGCACGCGAAGCTGGTTGATGTATTCGAGCATGATCACGCCGGTTTCCACCGACACGCCGAACAACGCGAGAAATCCGATGCCGGACGACACGCTTAAGTGCGTTCCGGTGATCAACAGAGCCAGCAATCCCCCGATCGGAGCCACGGCGACGTTGGCGAGAATCAGTCCCGCCCATTTTACGGAACCGAACATGGTGTACAGCACGATGAAAATCACGAGGAGCGTGATGGGCACCACGATCATCAAGCGTTTTTGCGAACGCTTTTGGCTTTCGTACTCACCCGCCCAGTCAATGTGATAGCCGACGGGAAGCTTGACGTGCTCTTTGACCAATTTCATCGCCTCTTCCACCGTGCTGCCCAAATCACGGCCCCGAACACCGTATTTGATAGCAACGTAGCGGGAATTCTCTTCACGTTTTATTTCGGAGGCTCCATCTTTAACGTCCACCTTGGCCAGCTGAGCAAGCGACACGCGTTCGCCTGAGGGCGCGAGCAAACGTATGTTCTGGATCGCTTCCTTGGTGTCGCGATAGGGAGCCTGGTAACGCAGCACTAGATCGTAGCGTTGCTCGCCTTGCAGCACCTGACTGACCGCTTTTCCGCCCACCGCAGTCTCGATGGCGTCTTGCACGTCGGTAATATTGATGCCGAAGCGCGCGGCTTGTTTGCGATCCACGGAAATCGTCAAGTTGGGTTGCCCCAGAACTCGGAACAAGCCGAGATCTTCAACGCCGCGGACCCCGCGCATAACATTCACGATCTCGTCGCCCTTTTCTTCCAGGACATCCAAGTCATTGCCATACAACTTGATCGCCAGCTCGCCCTTTACACCACTGACGGCTTCTTCCATGTTGTCAGAAATGGGCTGCGAAAAATTCCACAGAATTCCGGGCATTTTGCTTAGCTCGCGATCCATCGCGGCGATCAAGGCGTCTTTGTCCTCGTGAAATACGGGACGCCACTTGTCCTTGGGTTTTAGATCCACAAAATATTCGGTATTGAAGAATCCAGCCGTGTCGGTGCCATCGTCCGGCCGGCCTACCTGGCTGGTCACGACCGTGACTTCCGGAAATGATGCCAGAACGACGCGCGCCTCATTCGCAACTCGCACGCCCTCCGTAGGTCCGGTACTCGGAGCAAGCGTGCCGCGTACCCAAATCGCGCCTTCGTCCAGGTGCGGCAAAAATTCCGAGCCGATAAACCCGCTGACCATCAGAAATACGGCAAGAACAAAGGCCACCGCGCCAACGCCGACCGTTGTTCTGCGATGTTCGATGGCCCAGCGAACCGCGAAACGATACTTGTTGCGCAGAAACGCCATCACGGGATTTGGCCATTCCTTGACTCCGTGGCTGAAGACCAGCAGCGCCAGCACCGGGGCGATGACCACCGCGAAAATCAAAGCGCCCAACAGCGCGAACGAAACGGTCCAGGCCATGGGCTTGAAGAGACGGCCCTCCACGCTCTGCAAAGTGAAAATGGGAAGATACGCCGCGATGATGATGGCCCGCGCATAGAATACCGGCCTCAGCACTTCCAACACCGCGTCACGGATTTTCTCCATCGCCGGTTTGTGCGCGCTGGAAGCCAGGCTGAAATGGCGCACGATGTTCTCGATGATGACGACGGTGCCATCCACGACCATTCCGAAATCGAGCGCGCCTAATGAAAGCAGGTTCGCGGGAATTTTGTTGAGGTCCAAGCAAATCGAAGCAAAGAGCAGGGAGAACGGAATGGTCAAGGCAACGATGAGGGCACCGCGGGAATTTCCCAGGAAGAAGAATAAAATCACCGAGACCAGCAGCACGCCTTTGGTCAAATTTTCCAGGACGGTTTGAGTGGTTAGGTGAAGAAGGTTGCTGCGATCGAGAAACGGGACAATTTTTACTCCGGGCGGAAGGATATTTTTGTTCAGCTCGTCAACCTTGTCATGAATTGCGGCCAGAGCTTCGTCAGCATTGGCCCCTTTGCGCAGCAGGACGATGCCTTCGACCACGTCATCGTTGTCCACAACTTTTCCATCAGCCCGATGAATCGCTTTTCCGATCTGGCCTAGGCGAATTTTGGGGCCCTGGGTTACGGTGGCTATATCCTTCACGCGCAGAACTGTTCCGTTTTTTGTGGTTATGGCGGTCTGCTCGATGTCCTCCACGTTGCTGAATAGGCCGACGACTCGTACGTTGATTTGCTGCAACCCGGATTCCACAAAGCTGCCGCCGGCGTTGGAATTGTTATTGGCAAGCTGCTGTTCGACCTGGCCGATGCTGAGGCCATGGGCCACTAGAGCATTGGGGTCCACGCGCACCTGATATTCGCGGGTGATGCCTCCGAAGCTGGAGACGTCCACGACGTTTGGCACGGACTTAAATTGTTTTTCCAGGGTCCAGTCTTCAATTGCTTTCAAATCCATCAAGTCGTATTTGGGATTCGTGCTCTGGAGTGTGTACCAATAAATCTGGCCGACGGGGCTCCAGTCCGTTCCCATTTGTGGCTGCAAATTATTCGGTAGGGTGACCTGCGACAATCGCTCCAGCACTTTTTGGCGGTTCCAATCGTTCTCCGAATTGTCATCGAAAATCAGCATTACGCTGGACAGCCCGAAAAGTGAATCGGAGCGCAGGTGGGCCAGGTGCGGGAGGCCGTTCATCTGAATTTCGATGGGAATGGTGACTTGCTGTTCGACTTCTTCCGCCGCGCGTCCGGGCCATTGGGTGATAATTTGCACGTAGTTGTTGGCTACGTCCGGATAGGCTTCGACCGGAAGGCTATGAAATGAAATCGCGCCCCAGACCAACAAAAGAATGGTGAGCGCAATCACCATGAAGCGATTGTTCAGCGCGAAATCAACCAGGCCTCGCATGGTCAGTTCGCCCCGGGAGCGTTCGAATCAAATCGCACTATTGCTCCACCGTGCTCTGCAGGACGAGCGCGTTGCTTACGACCTTGTCACCCGGCTTTATGCCCGAAATGATTTCTTGCATCTTGTCGGGGAGGTTCACACCCGCGGTGACCGCGACGCGACGAAACTTATTTTCGCCGGCCGGCACGTAGACCCAATCGCGGTCGTGGAGATGCAAAATCGCCGAGGCTGGTACCGACGCATGCGATTCTTTCTTCTGCCCGCGAAATGTCGCCGAAACGAACATCCCGGGCCGCATCATGCCGGGATTGTGAACCTCGATTCGAACCTTGGCTGAGCGCAAGGTGGGGTCGAGCACCGCGCCGATATTGCTGATTCTTCCTTGGATTACCTGATCGGGGTAAGCATTCAGCCGCACATCCGCCGTCTCGCCCACATGCACGTTGGGTAGATCGTTCTCGTAAACATCGCAAATAATCCAAACATCGGACAAATCAGAAACAGTGAACGGATTGGTGGAGGAAAGTCCCTGCACGCCCGCGGCATTGGTTACTTGCTGGTCGGTGATCACGCCGGAAATTGGCGCGACAATATCCACGATACCGGAAGGATGATCCTCCGAACTTCCCAGGACGCGCAGCTTTTCCGTGGTCGTTTCGACGTCCACTTTCGCTTTGTTCTCGGCGTCTTCAGCAATTTGGAAATCGTTCAGCGAAATGGCCCCGTGATCGTACAGGCCTTTGGCGCGGTCGAATTGCTTGCCGGCGAGAATTTCGTCGGCCACCGCTTTGCGATAGTCAGAAAACGCAGCGGAAATATCACTGCTCTGCACCCGCAGCAGCACTTGGCCTTTCTTGACGGTGTCGCCCAACCGTGCGCGAATATCAACGACGCGGCCCGACGCAATGGAAATGACCGGCACCGTTCGCGAAATATCGGGCGTCACGACGCCGGTCACGACGAGCTCCGATGCGGCTTTGTACTCCGCGGCCGTCACCACGGGAAACTGATCGCTCTGATCCACATGCACGATGCTGGCGTCGTTCTCGCGCTCGACCTGCGCCGGTGGCGGAGCTTCCGCAGCCAGATCCTTTTCTTTCGGTGCGCCGCCGCATCCCACGAGAACAAGCGCTGTCGCGACACAGATGGCCGTAAATCCTGTGGCCTTGTCTTTCATTGAAAACCTCGCACATCTCTGCTGTATATGTGGGAAATACTCGAGCCCAGGCTGAAATCGTTGCGTGGAGCGACTAGGACTATCAGCAAGGTTCGCCGGTCACCGCCAACAGATTCGTAGTGAGATAGAAACACGAGCGAAACGTTATGTCATTTTGTTGTTACAGGACAATGACAGGCGGAGCGCGACCGGAAGCCACTCCTACGCGACTCAAGGCCGGCGAAAATTCCTTCGATGGAATTACGGAGCCAATCGCCGACGGACGTTGGGGGAAACCGGGAATAACTCGAATTGCGTAATGCGTTGTGGCCACACGCTTGGGTGGGGCATGGTGCGCACAGGCGAGGCACGTCGTGTGGCGGCGGTTCGCGGCGCACTCTTCAAAATAAATGAGTTCGGAATGGAGATCGTCGGTTAACGAAACCATGAAAAACAACAAGACCAGAGCGGAGCCGAAAGCGGTCCACTGGCGCCAGGGCGAATGTTCACGAGCCCGCCGCTGATGAGCCCAGCAAATGCGCCACACGCTTAGTCCGGCCACGGCAATCACAAGCCATAAAATGTTTAGAAATAATTCCATTTTCCCGGCAAAGCCTCAGCGTACCGATCGACGACCAAGCCACTCCAGTCCTAATCTACTATGTGAATTCACAGTCAGGCAATCACGGACGGAACGTTCGTGTTCGCTTAGCGAAGGCTGACCAGAATGCGATGTAACCCGGCTCATTTCGGTAACAACAAAGCTTGAGCGCGTTCTATCACTTTCGCCGTATCGCTGGGATTTGGCAGGCTTCCCTGCGCGAAATCCCTGCTGCCGCCGCCCTTACCGCCGAAATCCTGAATTGTTTCGCGCAGCAGCCTGCCCATGTCACGGGCCGTCAAAGACGAATCTGCCGGAGCGCCTTTAGATTGTGCGAATACGACATGCCCGCCGGCTCGACTCGCGAGGAGAGCGATAACATTCGATTCGGCGATCAATTTCGCGGCCAGCAAGCCGAGGTAATTTGAGGTTGCGTCGTCGAATACCGCCGAAACCACTCGTGGAGATTCCGCCGAGCCGTTGGCTGGGATAGTTCCCTGCCGTCCAAGCATTTCGTGCGCTTCATGTTTCGCCAGGCGCTCTTCCATCTTCTTGGCGGAACCCTGCAAGGCGCGTCGCTCCTCGCTCCATTTAGCGATTCCGGCCGGCACCTCGGAGAGCGCGCAGGTCATCGCGGAGGCTGCCTGGGTCAAGATCGAAAAATCGGATCGGGCCGCGGTGAGAACACGGTTGCCCGCGACATATTCGATCCGCCATGAATCTCTCCGCCGTTCGAGCTTACGTATCAACACCAGGCCCGCTTGCCCGGTGCGCGCCAGATGCGTTCCGCCGCACGGTTGGCGATCGAAACCTTCCACATCTATGGCACGCAACAGACCCTCGCGTTCCACTTTTTTTCGTATTCCCGCTTCGGCCAATTCCTGTGCGGTCCCGAAGCGCACCACAACCTCACGATCCTCGAAAATAATTTGGTTGGTGCGCTGTTCGGCCTCTTCCAGGTGACGAGGAAGAATCGCCGGAGCCTCGAGATCAATCGTCGAAGTCAGGCGTCCCAGATGAAACGACTTGGTCTGAAATCCGAACAATTCGATGAACGCGGCAGAGAGCAGATGCTGGGCGGTGTGCTGCTGCATGTGGTCAAGACGGCGATCCCAATCTATTTTTCCGTGGACTGGGCCGGCGGGTATCTCGGCAGACGTGTAATGTACCACTTCGCGCGCAGCGCCTGGATCGGGCGCCACCACCGAAGGAACGGCGACGTCGGGAACCGCGTCCACGACTTCGAGCACTTCTATGTCCCCGAGCGTTCCGATATCGTGAGGTTGCCCGCCAGAAGTGGGATAAAAAGCGGTGCGGTCGAGGATCACTTTCCAGCGCTGGCCTTCGCGCTCGCAGGAAACGACGTTGGCGTCAAATTCCCGCAAGAAGGAATCGTGATAGTAAATCCGCTCAGTCAACGCAGTTCCCTTTCCTGATCAATTCGCAGAAAACGAGAATATCACGGAGCGCGCCAGGCGCGTCGGCCACGCCTGGATAAGATAGAATAAGGGGGTGCCAATAAAAATGATCGCGATGGATATCGACGGCACCCTGCTCGACAGCAAGGCGCAGATCCCGCCGGAAAATCTCGAGGCCATCGCGGAGGCTGCTTCGCGCGGGATCGAAATCGTACTGGTAACCGGACGACGCTTCGATTTTGCGCTGCCCATTGCGCGAGCCATTCCCTGCGAATTACATCTGCTGGTAAACAACGGCGCCCTCGCCAAATCCCGTGATGGCGTTACGCATCTTCGCTCGCTGCTGCCACGCGAGACGGCCCGCAAAATTCTAGAGGCTACTGTCGAATATCGGGAGTATGCGGGAGTGGTCTTTGACCGCAGCGCAGGCCACCGTGTGATCCTCGAAACCGTGGATTGGGACGATCCGGTTCGAGGGAGTTACCTGCGCCGTAACCGCGAACACATCGGGCTTTGCGCGCCGCTCACGGACTGTTTGAGTGACCACATTCCGGATGCGAACCCAAATGAAGACCCGATTCAAGTGGCATTTACCGGTAGCTGCGGGCCCATCCGCGCTGTGATGAATAAACTTGAGGGCTTGGCCGGGGGATATGGTTTCTCCCAGTCGCTAACGGAATATCTGGGCCGCGATCTATCCGTACTGGACGTGCTGCACGGCGAGGTCAGCAAGGGCTCGGCTCTGCGAAAGTGGGCGCGCCTTCGCTCCATCGAGCGGGACGAGGTTATGGCCATCGGGGACAACTGGAACGACCGGGAAATGCTCGAATTTGCCGGGACTTCGGTGGTGATGGGCAACAGCGTCGCAGAGCTAAAGGCCCTGGGGTGGCCGGTTACCGGCTCGAACGACGAGGCAGGCCTGGCTGATGCAATACGCACATACGCGCTGAGCGGAGCCGCCGAAGCGGTATAATAGCGGAAGTGATGAAACGCCCCAGCCCTTTGCTATTGGCATTACTGGCCGTCGCCAGCGCCGGATCGGCGCCTGGCGCTCGCGGTGACTACGCCGTGCTTAAATCGGGCGTTCGCCTGCACATCACGGGCTACGAACAGGCTGGGGATCAAATCCGCCTGACCGTCGCGGGCGGCACGGTAAATATTGCCGCGACGGACTTGGTGTCCGTTGAACCGGAAGATCAGTTTGCCGCGCTTCCGCCTGCACCGGAACCCGCGAAGGGTCCGTACGGCGATCTGATACGCGCCGCCGCAGCCAAGCATGGGGTGGATGAGAAGTTAATCACGCATGTCATCGCCGTCGAATCGAATTTCAATCCGCGGGCCGCTTCGCACAAGCAAGCCTTGGGCCTGATGCAATTGCTTCCCGCGACCGCCGCCAAATATTCCGTGTCCAACATTTTTGATCCGGCTGAGAATATCGACGCCGGAACCCATTACCTGAAAGACTTGCTGACGCACTATAAGGGCAATACGTCTTTAGCTCTGGCCGCCTACAACGCCGGGCCGCAAATGGTCAGCAAATACGGCGGCATCCCGCCCTTTTCCGAAACGCAAAAATACGTGCAAAAAATCAACGTTACACTCGCGCAGGAAAAAACACAGTCCCCGAAGAATTAAGAGGCGCGGTTTGCCGGCAACCCGGAAATCCGTTTCAGATCAAATTATTGCTGAGGATTTTGCTGCTGAGGCTGTGGTTGCGGCTGCGTCGGCTGCTGGCCCAGGTTGCCTGGCGAAGACCCGAACGATGTGCCGGGAGATGATCCGAACGCGCTACCAGTTCCGTTGCCACCCGCACCGGCCGGCACGCCACCCAAAATTCCGCCCTGTCCCGAGGATGCTTGCTGCTGTTGCGCGGCGGCAGCATCTTCCAGCGGATTCCAGATGAACTCCCACTCCACGTATTTCTTTCCGCCGTGATAGACCTTCACCGATTTTGCGTCGCCGGTACAAGCAACTCCGGTGAGGAACGCGCCCAGGACCGGGCCATCAACCGGGCCGGTGGGCTTCAGTGCCGCCAGAGCAGCCACGTTGGTCTGACCGAGAGCACCGGATTGCAGAGACGAGGACCCCGCTAAACCTGGAGCCTGCCCGCCCAATATGCCGCCAGCGCCGCCGAAGCCTGATGAGGGATTCTGTCCAGATTGAGGGGACTGGCCGGCTGGAGGTGGTTGTCCGGTTCCCTGCTGCGAAGGATCCTGCGATTGAGGCGGTTGGCCATTCGGAGAATTCGGCGCGCCCGATCCGGGCAGCGCTGTTCCGTTACTTCCGTCGTTCGAGCCATTGGTGCCGCCGTTGCCGTTTGACGGATTCTGTCCTTGCGACGAGTCGGAATTGCTTCCCGAATTCGACAGACTCGAAACCGGAACGCCTGGCTGACCCGGAATCTGCTGTGTCCCCGGCATCACCCCGCCATTCAGGTCGATCAGCGCCATCTGCTGCAAATTGGCGAATTTTGTGCTGCCGATAATTTGGCCGGCCTGGTTCACGTAAATGAAGCGCCACGCCCCTTCGCCGGGGTCCATCGGGTTTTTATACGGTTGGCGGAGGAAATGCAGCTCCGGCAAACCTTTGCTGAGATCGTCGATGGTCTGTGGATACTTTCCGGTCTTGTGATAGTAGAGACGAATGGCGCGTACATATTGCTGGCCGCGCCAAATGGTTTCCTCTTCGTGAGCGCGGCGATTCTGCGTGGCACCGATCTCCAAAACAGTCGCGGTCAGCGCCACCATGACCAGTATGGCAACCAGAGCGAGTAGAAAAGCAAAGCCGGACTCCTCAGAACGCCGGCGCGGAGCGATAACATGTTCTTGCGGGGATTTGTGTCGAAGCGAGGACGTCAGGAAGCACCGGCCCTTGAGGAAATAACGCGTAGCTCTCATTGCGGGCTGGATCCCAGATTTGCAGCCGGATTTTCGGGCCCGCCGCCGGCAGGAGCCACCATCGGCACGGTGACATGCCGCTGTGAGGAAATTTCCTCCACATCCGCGGAATCGTTGCCAATTTTATCCAGGCGGAACCGATTGAGAAACACCGCACCTTCGGTTACCACCAGCACGTCATCACCATCGAGGAAAAAGGCGACGCGCCGGCCGCTTTGCGGCATTGAGGCATACCCGAAAAGAGTCGCTCCTACATTCACAGGAGGCGGGGGTGGGGGAAGCTGAGGGCCGTAAATCGGATGGTCTCGCTTCGCAATCTGATCAGGCGTTAGGGAAGGCGGTGGCGGGGGGCCAAACGCAAAAACGTTCCGATGCGATCCGGCGTACTCTTCGTTCTTCAGTTTTTCCAGCAAATCTACTCGCAAATGCGGCTCGTCCACATTTATGGGTTGAAACTTGGTATCGGAGGCCAAAACGCCCTGAAGGCCGGTCCCGGTATCTTTGCTAAAGACGAACAAATAGGCCACGTATGCCAGGAGGAGCAGCAGCGCGCCGAGGACGTAGGTTTTCGCTCGATTCGACATGTTCAGGTCCTGAAATAAGTGCGCAGTTCGAGATGCAAACGAATCAGAGAACCCTGATTTCCCACTCCAGCCCCACTGATTGAGGCCAAGTCCAGTTTTAGGTCACTTAACAAGTAAAAGTACCTCGACTGCTCCAGCCCATTGATGAATTTAATGATCGAGGGATAGTCGCCCTCGACGGTCTCGGCAATTTTGATTTCCTCCACCCCACGGCCTTTCACTTCTTTCTGATCGAAGGTGACACCGGAGCTCTTCACCGAAGATTTCGCGGCGAGTCCGCCCAGATCGGCTTCGATGGCGGAGTAGCCGTCTGAGGCGCTTTGAAAATCGGTGCGGTAGAACGCATCGTATTCGCTGGTGACGCCGGACATGGAGGAGCGAATTCTTTCACCACGGGCCACGTCGCCCTTCAAGGATTTCGCCAGCAAGGCCAAGCGGTCGCGCTCGGCGCGCATGGAGGCTTCCCCCTCACGCGTGTTCTGCCAGCTCAGGTAGACGAGCCCGATGTCCGCGGCGAATAGAATCACCAGTGCCGCGATAATCACTCTCTTCCAGATGCGCCAGGGCGTTGTTGTCGTTACATCAGTCATCGTTTAAATCGTCGAGTACCAAGCGGTCAGATCCAGGGTAATGCGGTCGGGATCACCGGGCTGATCTGAAGAACGATCGCTTTTGACCCTGATGTCGGAAAATGCTTTGGATTTTTCGAGCGCCTGCAGAAATTTTATTTTCGCCTCATCGGACTGTGCGCCTACGGTTAATTCCACCATGGCCCGGCCGTTCACGAGTTTCGGCGAAATCTTCGTGACTCGCACGCCCGGGGGCAAGGTCTGTTCCATATCCATGAAAATCTTGGTCCACGGAAAACTGCGCTGGCCAATGAGCGAATTCAGGAAGGCGGAGCGATCGAGGACTTCCCGCGCCTGAGGTGTTTGGAAGTAAGCCTCCAGCGCCGCTTGTTTTTGCCGGTTGGTGCGAACCTCTTCTTGCCAACGCGAAATCTCTCCACGCAATTCACGATTGGCGCGCCACGAAGTGTAGGCGGCGTGGGCCAGCAGTAAAAAGGTAAGCGCACCCACGACCCCGAGCGCCGTCGCCGCAGCGACGAACGGCCGCTTATTCTCGATGGGAGCGGTGGAAAGATTCAGGCGCAGCTTCATGCCGGGCACCGTTCCATTCGAAGATCAGCCTTCATTGAGCATCCATCCGACCAAGGCGTCGAGGTCGTGCTGCATCAAATCTTTCGCGCTCGAAGAGAGGGGTACAGCGCTTTCCGAATCAGAAAGCGAGCCCACTGGGTTCTTCAGTTCGTTCGCGAGTGCGCGTCGAAAGACTTCTTCACGCGCGCCAAATCCCGTAATTCGCGCGCGATCCGGCGAACCTCCCCAGCTATCCTGATAAAATGCAATCGCCGGGAAAATCTCGTCTAGCATGGCCTGGACATCGAGAGTGGCCGCGTCATTCGACATTTCGGTCGAGCGGTAAATCGAAAGATTTCCGTCGCGCGTGATCACGGTGGTCATGGTCTTGCCGCACATGCGGACCAGCAAAGTTGAGCCGACATCGGAGAGCAGCGGCAAGACGGCCAGGGTCGAGCTCAAAACAATTTTGGGCTTGGCGTCGAGCGGCTCAAGTACCTCTTCATACTCCCGTACAATGCGTTGCCGCGCGACTGCCGTCACGACTTCCAGCGCATCTTCTCTGCCGGTTTGCCGCATCCAGGAGACCACGGTTTCGTCCACGTCAAACGGCACGCTCTTCTTCAAACGCCAGCGCAGAAGCGGCAAAGCTTCGTCCGCTCGACGAGGCAATGTTTCAAATGGAAGAATGAACACGCGAACCACCGGGTCAGGAATCAAAAGCACCATCGGAGCGCCACGCGGAGGCACACGGTTGAAAACTTTGCGCAATGCGGAGCGCACCGCTTCCGGCTGAATCACATTCGCATCCACCGGCGAGGCCATCACTGCTCCAAGAGGCAGGGGTTCGATCGCGTGAGCTTCTAACTGCCCCCCAACTTTTGACCACTGCGCCGCCGCCACATGCGTGGGTGATATTTCCGCTGCGAGGGAAGGATGCGGCATGGCGTTGAGCCAACGATCGATACGGCGCACCGGTCCCAGATTGAAAAACTGGGTGGCGAGACTCGGTGAGCTAGTCAAGGAAGGTCACCTTGTTAATCTCTCGCAGTGTAGTCACGCCTGAGCGAACCTTTGCAAGGCCCGAATCGCGCAGGAAGGACATGCCTTCTTCGCGCGCCACGCGTTTGATTTCGGAAGTGGGCCGCCGGTTGATAATCATTTCCCGGATATGATCGGAAAGATCGAGCAGCTCGGTGATAGCGGAACGTCCGCGAAAGCCGCTTCCGGAACACTCCAGGCAGCCCGGCCCCTCGTAAAACGCCACATTCGCCCACTCCGCGGGATCGAGTCCTGATTCTTTCAGAGTCTCGGCCGAATAGTGCACCTGTTTCTTGCAACTCTCACAGATTACACGGACCAAACGTTGGGCCATGATGCAGTTCAAGGCCGAGACGAAGTTATAGGGTTCAACGCCCATGTTGATGAAACGTCCGATAACGTCGGTCACGTTGTTGGCGTGGACGGTGGTGAACACCAAGTGGCCGGTGAGCGCGGAGTTGATCGCGATCTGCGCCGTTTCCTGGTCACGAATTTCGCCAACCATGATTTTGTCGGGGTCGTGCCGCAAAATCGAACGCAACCCGCGCGCGAAGGTGAGGCCTTTTTTTTCGTTCACGGGAATTTGAGTAATGCCCCGCACCTGGTACTCGACCGGATCCTCGATGGTGATGATTTTGTCTTCGTCGTTTTTGATTTCGTTGATCGCCGCATATAACGTGGTGGTCTTGCCCGATCCGGTGGGTCCCGTCACCAGCACCATGCCATATGGTTCCTGTATATAGCGGCGAAAGCGCACCTTGTCCGGACCATCAAAGCCCACCACATCCAGGTTCAAGTTGCGGAATTTCTCGCTCAGGGTTTCCTTGTCGAGGACGCGGAGCACGGCGTCTTCTCCGTGCACCGAAGGCATAATCGAAACGCGAAAGTCGACGAAGCGTCCTTTGTAACGCACGCGAAAACGTCCATCCTGCGGCACGCGACGTTCGGCAATATCCAGTTCACTCATTACTTTTATGCGCGACAAAATCGTGGCGTGCCACTCTTTCGCGAGGGGCTGCATGGCGTATTGCAGTACGCCGTCAATGCGGTACTTCACCACAACTTCCGTGCTGCGCGTCTCGATATGAATGTCACTCGCGCGCCGCTCGAGTGCGGTGAATATCACGGTATCCACAAGCCGTACGACCGGGCTCACGCCGGAGTCGCTCGTGAGCTTATCCATCGAGATGTTTTCGTCGCTGTCCTCGTCGTCGTGGACGACCTGCAGGGTGAAACCCTCGGTGGCCTGATCCAGCACGCGCTGCGATTGCTCGGTCCGCTTCAGCAGATCGTCAATCTGCGAGGCGGTAGCCACTTTGATTTGCAGTTTCTTGCCGAGGAGCAGGGCCAGTTCGTCGGTCTGTTGCAGCTGGCTGGGATCGGCGATTGCTACCATCAGCACGTTGCCGCGAGCCTCCATCGGCACGAATTTGTAGCGGAACATCAATTCGGCTGGGATGCTGCGGAAAAGTTCCGGGTCAATGCGTTGTTCGCGCAGGTCCACAAACGCGCACCGGTAGCGTTCGGCCAATTTCCGGGCCTGATCGCGCTCAGCGTCGCTGGCGACCGCGGTGACCGCCGGAATGATCGGGTTGTTCGTGGATGTAGCCATAGAATCCTAGCCCCCGGAACCCACCTGAAGGGAAAATAACGGCAGATAAAGCGATATCAAAATGAAGCCTACCACAATGGCCATGACCACCAAAATCGCGGGCGACACCCAGATTAACGTCCGCTGCAAGCGGGTGCTGACTTCTTCTTCGTAAAATTCGGCCACGCTGGTCAGCATGGCGGCGAGGGCGCCGGAAGCTTCGCCAACCTCAATCATTTCGAGCGCCATGTCGGGCACCAGGCGAGTCTCCGCCAAGCTTTCGTGCAAAGTTCGGCCTTCTCGCACGCGCGCGGCTGCGCCCTGCACCGAAGTCGAAATCAGCCGGCTGTCAATCGCTTGGGCGGAGGTTTCGAGACCGGTGACGAGAGGCGTTCCGCCCGCCAGCAGCGTGGAGAGTGTGCGCACGAACTGCGCGACTTGACCCTTCAGCCAAATGTCCCCCATGATCGGCACCTTGGGCTTCAGCCGGTCAATCGCCAAGGCGCCCTGATCGGTGCGCGTCCAAAGATAAATCGCCGCGACAATTACCGCCGCTCCGCCGAAGAAAAACAAGAAATAACTTCGCACTGGGACGGCAATATCGAGCATAAACTGCGTGATCGGCGGTAAATGAATACCCAAGTCGCTGTACAGCTTCGCAAACTGTGGCATGGCAAAAGTCATCAAATATGTAAGCGTGACGATCACGGCGACGATCAAAATCGTGGGATAGATCAGCGCCGTAATCAAAGCCTTCTTAAAGCCGGTACTGACGCGTAAGTACGAAATGTACTGTTCCAGAACTCCCGAAAGATTGCCACTGCGTTCGCCGGCAGTGATGGCCGTGACGTAAACCGGGGGGAACACACCCTGGGCGGCGATGCCCTCAGAAAGTAACGCGCCCTCGCGCACTCGCTGTCGAACATCCTGCAAAATGGGCCGCAAGCTTTCGGCCGCCGCGCGTTCCGCCAGGAGATCCAGCGCCTTCAGAATCGGAAGCCCGGCCTTGATTAAAGTGTTGAACTGCTGGTTGAAAATCAGGAAATCATTAATGTTCAGCTTTCGAGAACGTTTACCACGGAAGGCCGAAAAAATATCCAGGTTGCCCTTGACGGAAAAAACGTGCAGCCCGCGATCGGAAAGCTTCTGACGAGCTTCTCCCTCCGACTGCGCGGTCTCCAGATGTTGAAAGACGCGGCCATTGGTGTCGCCGACTTTACATATGTACTCGGCCACGGTGTTTAGACGGCCCTCCCCGGAGGAAGTCTTACCAAAAGTTTATCACATCGGTTGGGAGGCTTTTGGCTCGCGGACTAAATGCTTTCTAATGTTGCATTGGTTACATCACCGCAACATCTGAGCAATATCGGATTCTTCCACGATGGTGACGCCCGCCGGCGGAATGAAGTGAAATTTGATTTCAGGCACCGACGGATTTTCTTCCCAGTCTTTGAAACGAAATTCTGTCGTCAAATTGCCCGGCTGTTGAATTACGATTCGGACCAGACGCGCCTCCGGATCAGCCTCCAGTAGTACGTCGCGGATTTGTTCCCCGGCATCGCCGGAATCCACGCGCGGAATGCATCGCAGTACGGTATTTTCAGGCTGAGTCGGATTTTCCGAAGAGCTCCCCTTCGATTTGGGACCGACGATTTCGATGTTGCGACAGAGCCGCGTCAGATTTGTCTTCCCGGTTAGAAAAGCTAGGGGTGTGCGCCAATCGGAACTCTCGCCAATTTTAGCGCGGCTGGCGGTATGATCAGCGGGAATGTAGAACCAGACATTCGTCCCATCCACGATAAACAGCTTTTGCTCTGGCGATTCATACTCCCAGCGCATGCGTCCGGGCTTAGAGAAATATACGATCCCGGACTCCGCGGATCCTCCGCCCTTCCCGTCGGAATACTGTTCGTAAAACGCGGCTTTCAATTTGGAGGCGTGGTTATATCGCGCTTCGATGGCACGAGCGATACTAGGAGCGCTTTGAGGCAATGTCGCTACAGACGTCAACGCAATTAGCGAAACGGCGAGGGCGTATTTCACGTGGAAAGTTTAGCAATCTTCGCGACTCGTCTAACGACGAATCGTCAAAGCCAACCAATAATCGCTAAAGGGTCGGCAAAGCCTCGCACTGGGCCTCGGAGGCGGGCGCAGCGCCGGTCACATCGTAGTGAATCACCGCGGGTTCGTCGCTGCAGTAGCTCAACTGTCCGGTCAATCCGGGTACGCTCGGAACCGTCGTGGTCAAATACTGGTAGAACCCTGGTGAGGAACATCCGGAGGCGGGAGTAACGGGAGCGCCGACGCCGGTGTAGGAGAATTGGTAGCCACTCTTGGTGAATGGTGCTGTCGTAAGCACTGGGTCCAGCAGGTCGGCCTGATCGCATGTGGCGGTTCCGCTGCCACCAAGCGCCGCTAACGTTGGTGGGTACCCATTTCCCCATGTTGTCGAATAGACCACCGACGCGCTCGTCATGGTTCGGAGGTTTGAGACGGCGGCAGCTGCATTTGCGGACATTCGGGCTCGTAGCAAATTAGGTATAGCGATAGCGGCGATAATGAGAATGATTGCCACCACAATCAACAGTTCGAGAAGAGAGAAACCCCTGACTAGGTTCCCCGTCTGTTTACGGCGCCGATTTGTGGAGGATTTTGACATGTCCGGATTCCCATGGTAAACGCTCAGTTTCGTTGAATCCCTCTTTTGTGATCCTTGAAGGTACCCGCTGCTAGCGGCATCGAACCTTGGGTCGTGTTGAGTACCCAGTGACTAAAGTCTGCGAGCCCGGATCCGAATTAAAACGGAGGAGGGAGCTTTGCTCCCTCCTCCATTTGAAGACCGCAATCTTACTGCAAAGGCAAAAGGGCCTGGCAAGCTGCTTCCGTCGCCGCTGCCGTACCCGTGGAGTCATACCGAATCACACCAGACTGGTCGGAGCAGAAGCTGCGTTGACCAGTGGTGCCCGGGCTGACCGGCACTGCGGAGACTTCGTAGCCATCCACGAATCC
>Ga0209006_10000095_pt1 | contig 95085 bp, 86 predicted proteins | sample JacPin_JW_Ref_O2_FD_188567 | JGI IMG/M metagenome (GOLD analysis project Ga0209006, IMG submission 188567) | Forest soil microbial communities from Algoma, Ontario, Canada - Jack Pine, Ontario site 1_JW_Ref_O2 (SPAdes) (version 2) | ecosystem: Environmental > Terrestrial > Soil > Boreal... | reverse complement strand
CTTCCGCTGCTGGCGTCTCCTCCGTTGAAGCGGATTTCTTCGGCGCAAGAAATTTTGCCGTGTTCAGCAGCGGCCGTCCGAGTGAAGGGTTGTAGCTGGTCCAGGGGTTTTCGGGATCGCCCTCGCGTTCGAATTGGGCGCGCATCGCTTCCATTTTGGAATCGAGATCATCGAGGTAGTGCAACATCAACGCCTCGGGAAACATTGGCAACTTAGGTGAGCCGAACTCGTATTGGCCGTGATGGCTGATGATGAGATGTTCGAGCAATGTCTTGAGGGGTTCAGGAAAGCCGGGCACCTGAGCTATCTTCGCCTGCAACATTTCCAACTCGATGACCATGTGCCCGAGGAGCTGGCCTTTGGTTGTGTAGGAGAACGAGCGGTTGTAAGTCAGTTCGTGAATCTTGCCGATATCGTGCAGAAAAACACCAGTGAGAACCAGATCGCGGTTGACCTGCGGATAATTCTGACACAGCAAATCGCAGGAGCGAGCCAGCGATACCACGTGGTCGAGCAAGCCGCCAATATAGGCGTGATGCAACGTCTTCGCTGCTGGAGCGTTACGATAAGCTGCAGCAATTGCGGGATCCGCCATGAATGCCTGTATCAAAGACTGAAGGTGCGGATTCTGAAACGAGACGACAAATGCGGCCAGGGTCCGCCACAGTTCGTCGATATCTTTCGTGGTCTTGGGAAGATAGTCGTCAAATTCGATTTCGGAGTCGCCCAGCTTCCGCAGCTTGTGCACGGTCAATTGAAAACGATTTTTATATTTGTTGATCAGACCCTTGATCTTGAGGAAGTCATCCTGCTCAAAGGCGTCTAGCACTTCCTCGACGTTGTCCCACATTTTGGCTTCGAGCTGCCCGGTACGATCACCGAGAGTGAGCGCCAGATACGGCTCTCCGCTCTTCTTGGGCTTGATTTGCTTGGTGACGACCACGAAGGTGGAAGTAATCACCTTGTTTTCGTGGCGCATACAATCGAAGATAAAAAAATCTTTCATTGATGTTTCAAGAGTATAAGCGAAGCGGCCCGGAAAAGGCCCACTAGAGGGACAAGTAGGTGACGCCTCGCGGACGGCAGGCCTTACGATTCTGCAAAACTAATCCAACATTCTAGAGAATCCAGAATTTCTTTTTCTTCTTAAGCTTCTTCGCTTCAGGCTCTTTGGCAGCCGTCTCGATGGGCTTGGTTTCATTCGGGCTGGCTCCGGAATCTATGTAACCCGGCTTAACATCGATGTAAGCCTCTTCGCGAAGCTTGGTTAGAAATGCGCGCAACGCGGGCTGCAGCTTTTGATAGTAGAGCGCGTCCTGAATTTTAGGCTCGATTGCTTTCATGGGCGGAATGCCGGCATCCTGGTGCTCCACTACCTTCAGAATCACATAGCCCTGTTTGGTTTGGATTACATCCGAGACCTCGCCGGCCTTCATGGAAAAAGTCTTGTCTTCGAGTTCCTTGGCGAGAGTGCCCCGCTTGAAAGCTCCGAGGTCCCCGCCTTGCGCAGCGGAAGGGCCATCGGAATTTTTCTTGGCAATATCTTCGAAAGCTGCACCTTTGCGAATTTGATCCAGCAAACCTTTGGCTTTGGCCTCGGCTGCGGCGAGGGCCGCAGCATTTGCCGCCTGCTTTGCGGCTTCATCGGGAGGAGCCTGCGCGGCGTCGGCATTGCCGTTCGCGTCTTTTGCGGTCCCTGGATTTGCCGCCGGCGGAGTTGCCGGTTTGGGAGCGACCAGAATTTCACTCAGGTGAATTTCCTCAGGCTGTTCCATCTCATTCTTGTGCTCGTCGTAAAATTTCTGCTCCTCGTCTTTGCTGATGCTGAGGTGGCCGCCAACTTCTTCTCCGATCACCTTTTGGGTGATGATCTGATTGCGCATGTTCTGCTTAAAGTCTTCGTATGAGATGCCCTGGGCGGTGGCGGCCTTTTCCAGGTCCTCCATGCTGTTTAGTTTCATTTCTTTGCGCATCTGGTCTAGGCGCTTGATGAGATCGGTATCGCCGCTTATGCCCAGATCCTTGCCCTTTTCCAGCAGGAGTTGCTGATCGATAAGATCGCGAAGGATGTCTTTTTCTTTATCCGCATAGAGTTTGTCGGCGTTGGCAGAATCCTGTTGCTTCACATCGTCCTTCAGTTGGTCTTTATTGCGGAGAAATTCGGACCGCGTAATGATCTGATTGTTGACACGAGTGATAATTTCTTCGACCACCTGCCCGGCGGAGATGGAGCACAGGCAAGCTACGATAATGACCAGGAGAGAAAGTTTTTTCATAAGAGTTGGCATCCAAGCCGTTGGCTGGCACACGGCGCTATTTTTGCCTGTCAGATATTTTACCGCGTATGCCGCCAAATAGGGGCTAGCCATTGATACGGCAACGTTCTTTCCTGACAACAACTAAACGGCGCGAACCAGGGCCAGGGCCGTCATATCGTCCATGTTCGAGGGTTCGCAGGTAAATGCAGAAGCTGCCGTCAGAATGGACGAGCAGAGCGATTGGGCGCTACTGCGAGGCTCGCTCCGCAGAAATTCCCGGACGCGTTCCAACCCGAACTCGGGGTCATCGAGCTTCTTGTGACGACATTGACCTTCCACCACCCCGCGCGAAACTAACAACAGACTCGCGCCAGCTTCCATTCCAGCAATAGGGGCCTCGCATGTAGCGTGGGAAAATAGGCCGAGAGGCAAGCCGGTCGCCGGAAGATCGACGACGCTGGAACTATCCAGCAGAAATCCTGGAATGTGCCCGGCGTTGGTATAACAAAGCGTGCCAAACTTTTCGTGATAGCAGCCCATAAAAGCCGGGCTGGAGTGGACTCCTCCCGCGACCTTTAGGACCTCCTGATTCAGCCGCAGGCATAATTCCGCCATCGCTTCGGATTCATTGATGTCAGGTTTGGCAAACAATTCAGCCCCGAGGGTGCGAAAGAGCGTTTTGGCCGATGACAGGATTAATTGATTGTCCTCCCGGCGGCCTGCGACATCGAGCAAGCCGAACAGGACACGCTCCGAGTTGGCACGAAAGGAATCGTAGAAATCTCCACCGACGCGCACTCCGTAGGAAGCAGCGGCGATTCCCGCCCCTGCGATCACTGGGAACTCCATCGGGCTCTCTTCGACTGCCAACGGGGGCTTCACCTTGGAAGAAGTAAACATGTCGCTTCAGGAACTGAACATCAGTTCAGTGGTCTCTGAAACCTAGCATAAGCATAGGTTCGGAGCAACGCGGAATTAAGAGCAGACTGCGGACTTCAGACGTCGGACTTCGGACCTCAGGCGTAGAGTTCGATTTGCCAGTTTGGAGTGACAAAATGTGAAAGGATCTCTGTGAGGTCTGAGGTCTGGCTTTAGCGCTCTCTCATTCGCCGTACTTGTCGCTCAGATACTTGGCCAACTCGGATTCCAACTGTCCGTAGTCGGAATGAATCGTGGCGCGGAGAGCGGCTTCGGTGGAACTCCCTTCGCGCAGGCGTTGCAGAATGCTCTGAATGTCGCTCATGCCGGAAGTTTCGTTGATGTAAGCAACTGCGGCGAGCGATTCGGCGTAAGCCACGTAGGCTTGGGCTCCGGAAAATCGAATGAAACTGCTTTCGAGCGCATTGAGCGGAATATTATTCTGCGACTTGAACAACTGCGCCAATGGGCGGCCATTGCTGCCCAGCGATTTCGGCTCGAGCAGTTGCGCGATTCCCTCGTGCAGCCACGGCGGACAGCGGCCTCCGGAAAGCTGATTGATGAAGGAATGCGCCAGTTCATGCTTGAGCACTCGCGCTAATTCCGGAGTAACGGAATTTAATCCATTGATGGGGATGCGAAGTTTGCCATCGTTGATCGCTCCTGACCACGACGGAGCGTGAGTCACATCAAAGAAGGCTTGCTCGGTGTACAAGGTAACGAGAATGTTATCGCGCGGCGGAGTGCCGAGATCGCGGGCCAGATCGTCGTAGTCGGATTCGAGGGCTTGCAGAATTTGTCCCCGGAAAGCATCAGAGGTTTGCTTGCCTTCATAGTGAAGCACGAAATGATTGCTTTCGTGCTCGGTAAAATTGGCTTCGACATTATCTTCGCGTTGGGCTTTCGCCAGGAATTGCTGCACCGCCGGATCAGGGCGCAATTGCAGGGAATGCTGCCAGGAAGTCACGGCCTCTTTGGTGCGGTCGGAGGCGAATTGCGCGTAGCCGAGAATGGTGTAAGCGTCAGGAGATTTGGGCGCAGAGCGCACGGCGCGTTGCGCATAGGGCAGAGCCAGTGCTGCGTTGCCGGTGCGGATCAGAAGCGCGGAATAATAAATCAGGATGGTCGAATTATCCGCCTGAAAGCGCAGGGCATTTTCAAAGTACCGGCGTGCCTCGCCAATATTTCCGTGCTCGAATTCGAATTTTCCCGCGATGAAATCCGCGGTCGCGGCTAATTCAGGGTTTCCCTTGTTTTCCAGACTGGCCAACGCGGTAGTGTCGACTTTACCTTCGTTGATGACCTTGATCAGAAGATTGTCTTCGTTCGCCAGACTGCTGGCTGGCGCGAACGTGGGAAGATCGCCGAGACGGCTGGCCGCACTGCCGGCTCCAGGTAGGTCGGCGACTGCGGGCTTGCCACCTGCATCCACGTGATCAACCGTCGACTTGGCTATTGCGTAAGAATCGTCGCCAATTTCGTACTCGTAATGATTTCCGTTCTCTCGCACATGATCGGCAAGAATCGTGCGTCCGTTTTTCAAGTGGATGGTATCGGCTGCAGCTACGTTGAAAGGCAAAACCATTAAGAGCAGGCCGAGCGTGACACGTGAGTGCATTCAGGCGCATTCTAGCAAGTGGAGATAGGCTTACCCGCGTGACGAAGGTAATACTTGATATCCGAAATGTGGCGCTCACAGCGGTCCTTTGCGTGGTCGCGCACGGGTTTCTTTTTGCCGCCGCTGATGCTGACTCGACCGCAGTAGTCGCCCGCCCCGGCGAAGCGCTGTATTTGCAGTTGGGGCAAGTCGGCCTCGACCCAAACCGGGTGTACAAGGTTCGTGACGCAACGATCGAGCGCCCGGCCATCCACATTTCCCTCGAAGACGGCACCATCGCCTTCACGCAGGATGTAATGGGGCGCATCACGGGTGCGTTTTTTGAGGGCGAAGGCGAGATCCTGCTGACGCCTCCGAATGAGGTAGAACGACGATCGCTGAGCTTGTTCACTGGTGCGGCGATTGTGGAAGAACGTTTTGCGACCGGTTATTTTCGCTTCAACGATGACACTGCGGCTGAATTGCAGTCGGGATTGCGTCCGCCCGACAATGCGGCGGAGTTTGTATCCCATTGGTCGGCAACCGCGCGCAACCTGGCGCACGCAGACGCCATGCGGCTGCTGCTGAGTTTTAGTCGACTGCTACCAGCAGCAGGCACTGAAACGGGAGGAACGCCGGACGGGTTCGATCCCGGCGACCGAATGCTGCACGCGCGCCTGCAGGGAATCAAGCAGGGGATTTTCGACGTCTATTTCGATTCCGCCGCGGGAGAGCAGGTAGCGGCGGCACAAGCAGGCACATTGGAAAATGGCGACTCTTATTATGATGTGTGGACCTCATTCTCAGTGTCCCGCACGACGGGAGGGAAACAGGCAACAAGTGAATTGGGCGCGGAACCCGAATCGGCAGCGAGCCAGGAAAACCCAATCGCAATCCGGAGCTATTGGATCTCGACCGATGTGACTCCGCCGAAACAAATTCACAGCGAAGGGCGGCTGCAAATCGAGGTCAAGCAAGGCGGATCGCGGACACTGCTCTTTGAGTTGTCGCGATTTCTGCAAGTGGAACGGGTGGAGATGAACGGACATCCAGTCGAGTTCATTCACAATCCGGCGATGGAAGGGACACAACTCTCTCGCCAGGGCAATGATCTGGTTGCGATCGTCCTGCCGGAGCCGGCAAGGACAGGCCAGAAGATCGAATTGCGATTTGTGTACGGCGGAGAGGTGCTGGCGGAAGCTGGTGGCGGACTTCTTTACGTCGGGGCCCGAGGCACCTGGTATCCCAATCGAGGAATGGCTATGGCGGATTTCGATTTGGAGTTTCGGTATCCGCCCGGTTGGACGTTAGTGGCGACAGGCAAGCCCGTGCCGCTGTCTGAAGACACGAAGTCAAAAGCGCAGCCCCAACAACTATCCCACTGGACCTCCGACAGACCTATCCCGGTCGCGGGATTCAATTTGGGTAAGTACAAGATGGCGAGAACGCAGGCCGCCGGCGTGGTGGTTGAAACTTATGCGACAGCAAACGTCGAAAAAACCTTTCCCAGCGCGCCCACACAAGTGGTTGGCTCCGATATTAACAATCCGCGTCCCCCGCAAGAGGGTATCCGAATAGTCGTTCCTAACCGGCCGTCGCCGGCCAGCAATGAAGCCGGCGTGGCAGCAGAAGCGGCGGAGGCGATTGAGTACTACGCGGCGCGTTTCGGTCCGTTCCCATACAGCCGGTTGTCGCTAACGCAAATGCCGGGACGAGAGAGTCAGGGTTGGCCGGGACTTGTTTTTCTTTCTTCTTACGCTTTCCTCACTGACGACGAACGCGCCCAAATCCGGCAGGAACCTGTGAATATCCTGATGCAGGACCAAATTCCGGCGCATGAGACCGCTCATCAATGGTGGGGCGACCTTATCACCTGGAGCACCTATCGTGATCAGTGGTTTTCTGAAGGGCTGGCAAATTACTGCTCGCTGATGATGTTGCAGGCGAAAAATCCAGCAGGCTTTCGGCAGATCATGGAGAGATACCGGCGCGATCTGGTGGAGAAAAATAAGGACGGCCTGCCGATGAAGGATGATGGGCCGGTAACTTTGGGAACCCGCCTCTTGTCTTCCAAGTTTCCAGATGGATACGACGCGATCAGTTATGGGCGAGGGACGTGGCTGTTCCACATGTTGCGCACCATGTTGCAGGACGGGGCGATCGAGGAGAGACATGGCCGGGTTGCGATGCATAGCAATGCAGACGAGCCTTTCACGCGCGCACTGCGGAAGATCCGCGAGCGTTATCAGGGGAAAGCGGTCACCACCGCCGAACTGTTTGCCATTTTCGCGGAAGACTTGCCCCCGGCTTTACGCTACAACGGCAAAAGTTCTCTGCAGTGGTTCGTGGATGACTGGGTGAACGGAACAGCCCTGCCCAGGTTGGAATTGAAGGCGGTGAAGATCGTTCCCAAGGGACAGGGTGTAATGGTAAGCGGAACGATTGTACAGAAAGATGCTCCGCAAGATTTCGTAACTTCCGTTCCCGTATACGCCCATCTGCCGAACAGGACTTTGGTTTTGCTGGGGCGTGTGTTCGCCGACGGAGAGGAATCGAGTTTTAGACTCACGGGGCCGTCAGGAACACACCAAGTCGTGCTGGACCCGAACGAAACGATTTTGACCGGTCCGAAATAGCTGGGATATGGAACACGAAGGTGCTAGGTGTGTATGCCAGAAAAGTTCTCATTCCCACTTGCAATTCCCGCAACGGGCAGACTAATGCAAGTATCCGAGTATCACAGAGGATCAGAGAGCTAAGTCTGATCCTCGCTCTTCGGTTCATTCCTCTCGACTCAATTTGTAATTTTGGCGCGACGGCCCTATTTTCACGGCCTTGCGAGGCGTGGCAACTCGCTTCTTAATCGGTGTCGCTACTGAAGTCTCATGCTCTCGTACGCAATGAGCGCAGGGAAGCAATATGGCAGCAAAGCTGCATCTAGACCGGGGGGCGAGGGTGAAATGGAAAGTATCGCAAACGGCGAACTGAGAAGTAATGGCGGGGAAACGATTATGCTGGTCGAAGACGAGGCATTTGTCCGCGGCGTAACCCAAACGGTGCTGGAATCTGCGGGTTACTCGGTGGTTGCGGTCAGGGACGCAACCGAGGCTCACAACACGTACGAACAACATACGGGCCCAATCGATCTGTTATTGACCGACATCGTTCTTCCAGGGGAAGACGGGCGCCGACTGGGCAGACGATTGTCCCAGAAGAATTCGGCGATGCAAATCCTGTTGGTGACTGGCTATTTGGATGAGATGAACGTCCATGATCCTCAAAAACAAGATACTCAAAAAGAAGAAGGTGAGAGCCTCTTGCGAAAGCCTTTTGCCGCTTCCACTCTTTTACACATGGTGAGACAGTTGCTTGACCGCAGAGCACGGCCAGGCCGTGCTAACGACGGCGTTCAGGCGAGCTTGCGATAGTGCGTCGCTTGCAGGATATGCTGCGAGACCTGCGACAAGGGCACAACCCTCTGCAGGATGCCCAGCTCAGCGCAGGCTCGGGGCATGCCGTATACCACGCAGCTTGATTCGTCCTGTCCTATGGTGATTCCCCCCGCGCGTTGGATTGCGCTCATTCCCTGAGCCCCGTCCGATCCCATTCCAGTGAGGATCACGCCCATGGCCAGAGTGCGGAACTCCGCCGCCACCGACGCCATCATAACGTCGACCGATGGAATATGCAGACTATCTCCGGGTTCTGGTGTCAGATTGATGAGGGCGAGCGTGCTTGAAGGCCGCTCGACGGTCACGTGGATACCAGCAGGCGCTATGTATACGACACCGCGACGAAGCGGTTCGCGGTGAGACGCCTCCTGCACTTTCACAGCGCAGACTGTATTTAGCCGTTCTGCGAACGGTTTGGTGAAGCCGGGGGGCATGTGCTGTACGACCAGGACTGGCACCGAAAGATCCGCAGGTAATTGGGTAAGAATCACCTCCAAGGCTTGAGGACCGCCAGTGGAAGTGCCAATAGCGACAATGGCCGGGTTGATAGAAGAGTTCTCCCAGTCCAAGCCGTTCGTCGACTGAGGCGGCTTACGGTCGCGAACTAAAGCGTGCCGCTGCTGTGATTCAGCCGCCGCCTTGAGCTTGGCGATGAGATCATGCCGAATATGGATGATGTCTAGTGAAGTGGAAGACAACCGCTTGGGCACATAGTCGAAAGCTCCGGCGCCCAAAGCTTCAAAGGTTATCTTCGCGTCCGCTACTGTGGCGGAACTGACCATGATCACCGGACGGGGATACCGCGCACGGATGCAACGAAGTGTTCCTAGTCCGTCCAGCCCGGGCATTTCGACGTCGAGCGTGATCACATCGGGATTCAGTGCGGGGATTTTCTCCAATGCCTCGTTTCCGTTGCACGCCGTTCCAACCACGAATAGAGCGGGATCGGAGTTGATCATGCGGGACAGCGCGGTGCGCATGAAAGCGCTGTCGTCCACCACCAGGACGCCGATCTTCACCGGAGTTTCAGGTTGAGAGGTCATTTTCGGTAGATTGTGCGCACCAGAGCGTGTACGTCATCCATGTAAGAGTCGAGTTCAAACGTCAGCCGGGCCCAGTCGAATTCCGCCAGGGACGGACACTTTTCCGCTAACACCGCGAATCCGGGTTCTTCCAAAACATTGACCTGCCTCGCTTCCATGTAGCCATGATTCAGTCCGCTCATGCGGCACAAGAGATCGCTGAGTTCGACCAGCGCCACCAGACCGGTGTGGTCGGTCGACTGCTGAGGCGAGTGATGAAAGGCGACGACCTGGACCAGATCGGAAGGCAGATCCCATTTCTCGGCCAACAGGCGTCCACTTTCGCAGTGATCGAATCCCAGGACTTCTCTCTCGGCTTCGTGCAAAGGAATGCTCTGCTGTTTCCCTTTCTCAAACGCTGCCTGAAATTCCTTGGGCAACACCCAGAGATTCACGATGATTCCGATATCGTGAAGCAATCCCGCGAGATAAGCCTTGCCGGGATCGGCAAAAGATATCTTGCGCGCGAGATGACGTGACACCAGGGCGCATCCAAGTGAGTGCTCCCAGAAAACGACGGGATCAATACCATTGCCAATGCCATTGCGAGGCAGAAGGTTCAAGACTCCACAGGACATGGCGATGTCGCCGACTCGCTGAAATCCCAAACTGATGACTGCGCCGCGCAGAGTCTCCACTTTCTTCCAGCGGCCGAACAGCGGGCTGTTGGCCATTTCGAGGCATTGGGCGGCCAGAGATTTGTCCTGGGCGATCATGTCGGTGATCTTCTGCACGTCGAGTTGCTCGACAGGTTGCTGCATGTAGCGCATCAACGGCGCCAGGACCGCTGGAATGGTGGGGATCTGGCGCAGCCCTTCCATCCGCTGGCGCAGGTTGTCGATGGGCGCGGGCGCGGCTTTCATATCTGAATTCCTCCCGGCTTGGCGCGTTCGGCTTTCACGTAGGCGGTAGCTCCGGGCAGATGTATTAGGCGAAAATCATCGCTCACTCCGTATAGCGATTCGGAGTGGCCCATAAAAAAATATCCGTGAGGCAAAAGATTGTTGTAAAAGTGTTGAATCACTCGCCGCTTCGAGGCCAGGTCGAAATAAATCAGGACATTGCAGCAGAAAATCAGATCCAGACTCTTCATGAAAATCATGCGGGCGGCGTCGGAAAGATTGAGCCGGCTGAAGGTCACGCTGGTGCGCGCGGCGGGTTGAACCTGAAGCTGCGTTTCGACGGGCAGAAAATATTTCTGCCGGTAGTAGGGGGTCAAGTTACGGGTGCTGTAAGCGCCGTAGAGGGCAGCCTGCGCATGAGCCAGCGAACGTTCGTTGAGGTCGGTGGCCAGAATTTCAACTGTCCAGTCCTTGAGCTGTCCTTTGGCCTCTTCCATGAGCAGCATGCTCAAGGTGTAAGGTTCTTCGCCGGTGGAACAGCCTGCGCTCCAGATGCGCAAGCGATGAATAGGAAGCCTGGCTTTGGCTGCAATAATGTTGGGCAGGACGACCTGGCGCAAGGCATCGAGTTGCTGCTGGTTGCGAAAGAAGCAGGTCTCTCCGATGGTAATTTCGTTGAGCAGCGCGACCATCTCCGCCTGGCGGCCCGGCTTCGCTGTGAGACACTCGAAGTATTCGTGAAGGCTTGAGCTACTCAGCGCTTTCATGCGCCGGGTGCATCGGTCCAAAAGCAGGCTCAGTTTATTGTCGGGGTGGAATATGCCGGCCGCCTGATAAATGAGATCTCGAAGACGGACAAGCTCCGGGTCGGGCGGTCCGTTCTGGGTATTGCTTACGGGCATCGGCGCAGTTGTCATGCAAAAAAGCCTTTGGAATCGGCGGAATCATCATCTGCAAGTCCGCTGGCAGACCCGCGGGATGCGCCTTCCAAACAGGACTAAGGTTGCGCATCGGACTATGTGTTTATCGGCGTGCCGCGGGCGAAACTTTATGTGGAAACAAAGTGGGGATGTGTCGGGCACTTCCTATTTCAGAACGACGATATCGACTCTGCGATTCAGCGATCGACCCTGTTCCGTGTCGTTGCTGGCGATGGGATGATATTCAGCGTACCCGGCGGCTGCTAGGCGGTCCGGCGCAAAACGGTAACGCATAATCAATAACCGGACCAGGTCCGTGGCGCGCGCTGTAGATAATTCCCAGTTCGATGAAATCTGCGTTGTATGAATCGGAACGTTATCGGTGTGACCCTCGATTCGGAGTTGGTAGGTGCGTAGGGCGAGAAGCGACGCAATGCGGTCGAGGGTCGGCAATGCGGAAGCCTTCAAAGATCCCGAGCCGCTGTCAAAGAAACCGAATTCCCGCATGCTGATGACCAGCCCGTCTGTGTTCTGGTGCAGGGCAACTTCATGCAGAGAAATTTCGTGCCCTAATGCCTGCTGCAACTCGGTTTGCAGGACGGAGAGATCCGCTTCCGAATCCGCACTAGACGCTTGCAGAGTGCCCTGCGGAGAGGGAGCGATAGGTCCCAGTTCAGTGTTGTGCTTCACATTGTGAATGGCCTGCACGGTAGCAAACGGCATGGGCTCACTTGAGTCCAAAGGAATTTGCGTCGTGGATGCGGGAAAGACTCCGAGTTCCTGGAAGGCCACTTGAATGGCAAGAGCGAGCTTGCCTGCTTTGCGTTGATCAACCTGCGCCGATGCGTAGAGAACCACAAAAAAGGCGAAAAGAAGAGTGATGAAGTCGGCGTAGGAAACCAGCCAGCGCTCGTGATTAGTATGTGCGTGTTTCTGTCGGCGCCGGGGACTCACTGGCTTACTTCCTGCGGAATTCTTTCCCCGGAGGCAGCATCCACCAAAAAGCCCACCAGTTTGGCTTCAAGGGTATGAGGATTCATTCCCTCGAGGATCGAGGTCACGCCCTCCAGTGTCATCTCTCGGGCAATTTGTTCCTGGCGAATGCGCACTTTCATTTTCCCGGCCACAGGAAGGTAAAGCAGATTGGCGGAACCGACTCCATAAATCGTCGCCACAAACGCCACCGCGATACCCTTGCCGACTTCGTCGATCTTGTCCAGGTGTTGCATCACCTGAATCAGGCCCAGGATCGCGCCAATGATGCCGATAGTGGGCGCGAAACCGCCGGCCGATTCAAACACCTGCGGCACTTGTTCCTCGTACTCGGCCTGGTTGTCGAGCTCCAGTTCCATGATCTTGCGCAACTCCTCCGGTTCGGTGCCATCGACCGCCAGCATCAGTGATTTTTTGAGGAAGGGATCATCAATATCTTTCAGCTCTGCGTCGAGCGAGACCAGTCCCTCCCGCCGCGCTTTCTGCGCATATTCAACCAGACGCTGAATCATCGAAAGAGAATTCTGTTTGGGGTTGACGAATACTGATCCCAGCCTGCGCCCCGCGTTCAAAACGACAGGCAGGGGAAACTGCAACAACACAGCGCCCAGCGTTCCGCCAAATACGATCATCGCCGCTGTCGGCTGCAGAATTTGTCGCAGGTTGCCACCTTCGATCAGCAAACCGGCGACGATTCCACCGAGCGCAAGAATAATTCCGACAACGCTGGACTTGTCCACGCTTATCTCTCCGGCTCCAGCCCAGCTATCGGAGGCGATGGCGGAGCATGCGACGAAGAGGAATCCCAGAAGACGGGAAGACCTCGCAGCACTGAGCGGCGGAATTCGATGACGAGGGTCAGCACTTCTTCCGAGGACTCCCGTACCACAATTTTTTCTCCCGTGATTAAGGTGACGATCGTATCCGGCGACTGCTCGACGAACTTAATCAGGTCGCAATTGACCGCCAGGGCCTTGCTGTTCAGCCGCGTCAGCACAATCATTCTCTCCGCCTCTTATCAGGTCCATGTGGACGTACGGGCCCTGCGGGACCATCGGCGAAGTGGGGACAGGGTTTATGCCATTCGAGGAACAATGCCGTTACCTTGGGTTACGAACGGCAGAGTTGAAATCGCAGGGATGTTCTAAAGGGCCGCAGCGGATCGCCGATATGGGCAATAGACATACGGGTTCCGAGCATGAAAGTGGAACGGATCCTTCGCAGGGATGCAACGCTGCGGGGTCGCTTCCAAGAAGGCGGGACCGATGCACGCAAAGGAGAAACAACATGCCTCTCGGTATCCTGAATAACATTCCATCTCTGACGGCGGAAAATGAACTTACTCTGACGAGCAACGCTTTGAGCAACACGCTGCAACAGTTGTCTTCAGGGTCACGTATCAACAGCGGCGCCGACGATCCCGCCGGTCTCTCGATTGCCAATGGCTTGCAGGCCAATATCAGCGCGCTGACCCAATCGGTGTCGAACGCGAATGACGGCGTCGGTCAACTGCAACTCGCCGATGGCGCTCTGGCTCAGGTCACCAACCTGCTGAATACCGCAGTGACACTGGCCACGGAATCGGCCACGGGCACAGTCTCCAACGGACAGCGAACCGCCATTGAAGCGCAGTATTCATCCATCCTGGCAGAAATCAACCGCATTGGGACCGCCACAACGTACAACGGGCAGGCGGTCTTTCAAAGCGGCACCGCGCCCAACCTCAACGCCGCAAATAGCGCCAATAATGCCACGACTGCCCCACTGAACGTGAATGACGTGCTAACTGTGGGCGGCAAGACTTCGGTTACCGCAGGCGGAGTCACCTTTACATACACGGCTGCCGCCACCAGCGGCGCAAACCTCAACGAGGTGACGAGCGCCAACGTCCTTACACCCAGTACGGTGCTCACCTCAGGCGACGTCATAACGGCGACGAGGGCCAGCGGCACCACGATTTATACGGCCACAGCTGCATCTACAATCGGAGAACTGGAGCAGGCGATCAACACTGGCGCCTCCACCACTAACATTACCGTCACCGGCACCGACGCCAGCCACGCCGGCTACCAAGGCTCGCTAAATGCGGCCGGCAATCTGCAAATTGTCGATCTCAACGGTAATAGCGACCTTGCTGTGGCGGAGACGGTTCACGCCGTAGTGGGCGCCTTTACCCCTAATGCCGCTGCAACTTCCACCGTGCAGAGTTTGATCAATGCAATTAACGGCGACACGACTGTCGGCGCAAAAGCAGCAATCGTCAACGGCGTCCTTCAAATCACCGACCCGTTGAGTCGCGCCGACCTTGCGGTCAGCACAACCGACACCGTGCTTGGCGCTCCTGTGGAAGGTGCGCCCACGGCCTTCACTACGCCCAACACCGTTGGGACAACAACTCCCAACCTCAACGAATTAGTCGGCAACGCAACGGGATTAACCACCGCTACTGTTCTGGGAGCCAGCAAGATCTACAGCTTCACGGTAGGAAGCAAGACTTTTTCTTTTACCTCGAATGCCGGCAATACCAACACCATCGGAGATCTGATCAGCGCTATCAATAATCCCAGCACGGATCCCGCGGGACTCAGTGCCTACCTCAACTCGGCTGGCAGCCTGGTGGTCACCGACCCTAACGACAACAATAACGTCGCCGTCGGTTCCACCAACACTGGGACGGTGCTTGGGACACTGACCAACCCGACTACTACAGCTTCGACCACCACGAACATTTTCCTCAGCGACTCGACGGCCATCGGATCGAGCCAGATTGCGGTGAATATTGGCGGACTGTCTACGTTGTCGATCACCAACGGCAGCGGCGGCAGCGCGGTGAACTTGTCCACGACGGATTTGAACACGCAAAGTGATGCGCAAACAGCGCTGACTTTGATCAATGCGGCCATCTCCAACGTGGCCAGCACGCGCGGCACCTTGGGCGCAAGCGTCAACCGGCTTACCGCCGCCAGCAACGTCATCAACAGCCAGGTGCAAAACCTGACGTCGGCGGAAAATACCATCACCGCGGCCGACATTCCGACTGATGTGGCGAATCTAACGAAGTATTCCATCCTGGAACAGACCGGCATCTCCGCTCTGGCTCAGGCCAACCAGCAACAGCAACTCGTACTGAAGTTGTTGCAATAATTTCAGCGAAAAGGGGCAGAGTAGCCTGCCCCTTTTCGACCTTTCTCCTGGGTAACTCAAAGTTCTGGGTAGCTCGACATGAGCGTAAGTCCCGCACTCACGTTTCCTCCGCCGGCCGAACCTCAGGCCCAAGCGGGAAACGTCCGCCCGGAGCAAACGCCATTGTTTCCCTCGGCGGGAAGCGCTTCGATTGGGGAAGCGGGCGGATCACAAAGCGCGGGGATACAGGCTCTAACCCCGCAGGATGAAGTCAAATTGCAGTGGGATACCTCGGATCATGTCGTGGTCTACCAGTTCGTGAACCAGCAAGGCAGCCTGATCCTGCAAGTGCCGAGCGAGCAGATGCTCAATCTTAGCCACGAAATTTCTCAAGAACTGGCGCAGCAAACTGCGCCTAAAGAGGCGGCCGAAGGAGGAAAAACCAATGGGCGTTAGTTTAAATCCTTCCACCATCCTTTCGGGCCAGGGCATTGACGTGAGCTCTTTGGTGCAGCAAATCATCTCCGAACAGAGCGGACAGTTGTCGGTGTGGCAGGGAGAGCAGACGACTCTGGCGACCCAGAACGGGTTGCTGGAGGGGATCAACAACAATCTCACGAACTTGCAGAGCGCCGTTGCTGCCCTCGCCGATCCGGCGGGAGCTCTGACCGCGCAGGCAGCGACATCCTCGCAACCGGGGATCGTGACCGCAACCGCTTCGAGTTCCGCCGTGAATGGAACTCACCAGATCGTCGTGACCAGCCTGGCCACGGCAGGTACGCTTTATAGCGATCCCGTCACTGGCGGCGCAAACACTTCGTTTCTGGCTAGCGGGCAGACCAGCGGCGACATTCAGTTATCGGTCGGCGGTACCACACGTGATATCGCTATTACAGCCGGCAGCAATGACACGCTGACCACGCTGGCCAGCTACATCAATACACAAAGCACCGCCAACGGCTGGGGAGTGACGGCCAGCGTGGTGAGCGACGGTAGCGGTTCTCGCTTATCGCTGCAAAGTCAAACTTCGGGCACCGGCGGAGCATTGGCGACCGGAAGCAACAGCAATACGACTTTAGCCTTCGACGCGCCGGTAGGTGGCACCAATGCCGCTCTTACAATTGACGGTGTCCCGTTCACCAGCAGCAGCAACACCGTAACTGGAGCCATTCAAGGGGTCACGCTGAATCTGCTCAGCCAATCGCCTGGCACTCCGGTGCAGCTTACCGTCGGGCCGGACACAAGCCAGATCACCAACGCCGTCAACAACTTCGTTTCCGCTTACAACACCCTAGTCAGCACCATCAATACGCAATACGTCGTCGACCCGACCGGGTCGGTGCCGGCGCCGCCTCTGGAGTCGGACATTTCCTTGCGTTCGCTGCAATCGAGGATTCTGTCCGACGCCTCTTACGCCATTGGCGGCAACAGCGGATTCGTCAATCTGGCCTCACTGGGCATTAACACAAACAACGACGGCACCCTGTCGGTGGGCACTAACGCAAGCGGGCAGACGTTTGCTCAGGTCGTGGCCGCCAATCCCTCGGCGGTGCAGAGTTTTTTTCAAAATTCCTCAGGCACCGGTTTTGCCAACAACTTCAACACCGATCTGACCGCGTTGACCGACCCCACGCAGGGCCCTCTATATGTGGATCTCACACAGAACCAGGCGGAGCAGTCGGACCTGACCACGACCATCAACAACTTCGAAACCCAGCTGACCACCGAGCAGACGCAATTGACGCAGCAGTATGACGCCGTTAACGCTTCGCTGCAGTCGTACCCCTTGCTTCTGCAGGAGGTGACCGAGACCCTGGGCACGCTGGGCTCAAGCACTTCCGGTTCGGGCGCGACGACTTCCGCCGGACCGACTCTCACTTCGGGGCTCTAGTAAATGGACGCAAGAACTTCATACCGCGAAATAGCTGTGCGAGGAGCCAGCCCGGTGCGATTGGTGATCTGTCTCTATGAGCAGGCAATCGTAGATTTGCGTCGCGCTGTCATGGCCCTGGAACAAGGCGATATTGAGGCGCGTACTCGCAGCATTAATCACGCGCTCACCGTGATCGCGCAACTGCAGGGATCGCTCGACCTGGAGCGCGGTGGCGACGTAGCCAGGAATCTACAGCAGTTTTACAACTCCCTGAGGATCGGCCTCGTCGACGCCCAGAGGAAACAGTCCAGAGGGATTCTTGAGCAGCAGATTTCCCAGCTCATGCTGGTTCACGAAGCGTGGCAGGAAGTAGAACGCGATACGGCGATGCCCAAGTCTCTTCCCTCGTCGGGTCCCTTGCTACCCGCACCGACTGCTCCGGTGACCTCAGCATCCGAAACCGCTTGCACCGACTGGAACGCCTGATGCCATCTCGCCTGCACAACTTGCGCGAGACCAATAGCCGTCTCAGTTTTTGCCTGGACAGCATATTTGGCGAAAGCGGTCAGGCGGCTGTGGTGACACCGGAACAGATGGCCGGATTACTCTCGGAACTGTTGCGCGCCGGCGCCTGGCTGCGGGCTGAGCCTTTGCCCGCAAACGATGCCGATCCGGAACTGAACATGGAACTGGAACTGTATCGCAGCAACGTGGAACGGCTGCGCGAGATCTTGCCTTCGATTCATAATCAGTTGCTCATGGAGCGGGCGCGCCTGGAAGCGCAGCGAGCCCGAGTCCGATCCGCGGCCGAGTGGGCTCGGGCCTCGCGCCAGGCTCTCTGAACGCGATCGCCCTGAACCTGAGTGGGGCTAAACCTTTGACGTTTTCCTATTTCAGATAATCAAACAGATCGATCCGCGCTGTCTGACCCACCGCTTCGAGTGTTGCCTGCAGCGATGTTTGGGAATTGGTTAAATTGCTGATCACGGTAGTCAGGTCCGCGCCGCCCACGGTGTTTTGTTGCTGCGCGAGCTCAGTGGTTTCGCTGCTGAGATAAGTTTGCTGTGCGGTGAGCTGGTTCAGGGCGTTGCCATAAAAGACGCGCTGACCGTCGACGTAGTTCAAGGAATTGCTGACCTCCGTGACCGCCGTGCCAATCCCCGTGCCGCTTTCAAGGCTGGTGATGAGATCCTGAATACTCTGGAACATGTCGTTGCCGGAGGCGGAAAATAACTGGGATCCCGGCAGGTTGGTTTGCAGCGCGAAGTGATTGCCCAGGGTCACGCTATTTGTTCCGGAGTTTCCCTGGTAGCTAACACCCGAAGAAGAACTGGGATCGAGCGCGTACGGCGCGGTTTGCGTTGCAGTCCCGGCAAAGACGTAATTGCCCTGATAGCTGAGGTTCGCCAGGTTCAGCAACTGGCTTTGTATGCCCTGTACCTGAGTGACCAGGGCCGCGCGGTCGGAGGTGTTGACCGTGCCGTTGGCGCCTTCGACTCCCAGACTGATTGCCTGCTGCAGCGCGGCCGTGACCGAGTTGAGAGCGGCATCCGCATTTTGGATTTCCCCCTGGATGCCGCCGATGCTGCGCTGGAACTGATCGGCCTGCGAGGTCTGGTCCGCATTCTGCACCAGCACTGCGGCTGCGGCGGGATTGTCGGAGGGAACATTGACGCTCAGCCCGGTGGTAATCTGCTGCTCGTCGATATCGATTTGCAGCTGCGTCTGGTTCACGGCGGCAAGCAGGTCGGGATACGGATTGGGATTGACGCGCATGGTGGATTATCCGGTGAGCGTGGTCATATTAATGACGGCGTACATCATATCGTTGATGGCGGTGATGACTTGCGCGGATGCGGAATAGGCCTGCTGGTACTGCACCAGGTTGGCCGCTTCCTCGTCGAGTGAGACGCCGGAGATCGTAGAACGCTGATCGTTCAATTGCTGCAAGACTAAGCTGGAAGCGTTCTGCTCCGCTGTGGCGTTGGCTGTAGCGTTGCCAACATTGAACACAATGCCGGAGTAATAATCCGTGGGACTTTGGCCGCTGATGAGCGGCTGGCTGTTGAGAGCGTACATGGCTTCCGCATTGCCATTGCTGCCGACCGTGCCGTCAGAACTGGCCGCGATCAGCGCGGGATTGTTGATGGCTACCGAAAGACCGGCCGCCGCCCCCGTTCCTCCCGCTGGCGGCAGGGTGAACAGATCGGCGCCGGTATTGCCGTTCAAGTCAAATCCTCCGGTTTGTACTGTGTTGACGGCGTTGGCCAGGCCGGCGGCCAACGTATCGACCTGGGTCTGAATCGCGGGAATCTGCCGATCGCGCGCCGCAATCTCTCCCCCCAGTTGTCCGGAAACGATGGAACTCGTAATGTCGTTGCCCTGAGAATAGACGCCGTGCAATCCCGACGCGCTGGTCTGGGTCTGTAGCTGAAAACTCTGTTGGCCGGTCACCAGCGGCGTGCCGTTGGCCGTGGTGAGGGTCAGCGTGTTATCGCTGGGAATGACGGAGACGTCCACCAGGGAAGAAAGTTGATCGATGGCCTGGGTGCGCTGGTCGATGAAGCTTCCTGCGTCTTCTCCGACATTTTCGAGATCGCTGATCTGTCCGTTGAGCTGGGCAATCTGCTGCGTAAGCGTGTTGATCTGGCCTACGCTCTGTATCACACTCTGATCGAGGCTTTGGTCCTGCACGGTAAGGTTGTTGGCAGTCGAATTAAAGGCAGTGGCAAGATTGCTGGCGGCTGTGAGGACTCCCTGGCGCAGCGACAAATCGGAAGGATTGGTCGAAAGCTGATTGATGCTGTCGAAGAAGCTTGTAATGGCAGAGCCGATATCGCCGGTTTTGCCGGTGAAGTTTACCTGTGTCTGCTGCAACGCAGAGACGAGGGAACCCAACTGGCCCTGGGTTTGCGTCTCCTGTTGAATGCGCGATTCAAGGATCGGGTCGCGAATACTTTCAACCGATTGCAGAGTCACGCCTGTGCCAAAGGTAAGCGGATCGACCACGACTGGATCGCTCGATGCCAGAATCGGCACCTCGCGGGAGTAGCCGGGAGTGTTGGCGTTGGCCACATTGTTGGTGGTGGCAGCCATCGCGCCCTGCTCGGCGTCAAGCCCGCTCAGGGCGATCGCGAGACTGGCGTTCAGGGATGACATTTGCTGAAGACTCCTGGCTGGTGCGGCGGGCCATAGCCGGCTCCAGGACCGGCCACGCAATTGGCCAGCACGCACAGAAACTGCTGCGAATGGCGCAACAATGCCGTTTGCACGCGCGCCAGATGCTGAACCCGCTTCCCTGCCGCGCGCAATTCATACAGTTGAGGCGAAAGATTAAGCTCGGGCCTGACTTTTTCTCGCAGTGAAATCGTGGCCGTCGAATCTGGATTTCGTAGAAGCGCCTCCAAACCGCGTCGCAGGCGGACTTGTTCCCGCGTGCAGCGCTCGGTTGCTGCGACATCGAGCGCCAGCAACGCCCGCTGGCTTGCTTTGAGGCTCTCCTCTAATTCATGCAGGAGAGCCATAGAGCTCTGAATGGTGTAGTCCGTGAGCATCGCGAAATTAGAGCCGGTCTGTTCAGTCGTCGACATTGGCAGTGTCTCAGTTCAGGCCTTCCCGATTCTGGTCGCTTCAATAGATTTTTACTTACGCCAAGCGGTCGACCCCGTGTTGCGGTTCGTCCCCGGACAGATCGGCAGCATCGTCGCTAGGTGTTTTATTGACCGGCTGGCGGCGTTTCTTTTGTCCAGCTTCTTCGCTGGCCTGGCGCGAGTGCGCGCCCGCGGGGGAAGAAACCGGCTCCGCCGATTCGGTCGGAGAATCCAGCGTGATGATGAGATCGCTCGACGACATTTTTCTTGCCTTGTTATCGCCTTCAGTCACTCTGGTCTGGCGTTATGCCGCCGGCTTCAGCGAAAACTGGTCCAGGATAGCGCCCGCCACCGCGCGCGGGTCAGGAGCATAACTGCCGGATTGCACAGCCTCGCGCAAGCTCTGCACCCGTTCCTGCCGAACGTCGGGCAGTTGCAAGGCTTGAGCGGTCAACGCCGAAATTTGCGCCCCGGCGCCAGATAACTGCGCCTGATCCTGCCCGAGCGAGTTCTGACCCACCGCATCGACACCGGAAGACTGGCTGGTTTCGGCTGAAGTCTTTGCCGTATTCGAACGGCCACTCTCGACCAAAGGCTGAGATCCGTGATCGGGATTGATTCTCATTGCACTGTTCCTCCCCTTGATATCCCTTGCAATTATTTCCCTTGCAATTCAAGGATCGGCGCCACTTTAAAAAACTTTAATCCGGAAGCGGATTATTTGCCGCCTTCCCTTCCACTGTTCTTATCTTGCTCTATCGGCAAGAGTTGCAAAAGCTTTAGCCAATCGGATCAAATTCCCTCCCCCTGCCTGTAAGGACTCGCCCCATTACCTTCGTGCTGTCCTGCAGGCTGGCCGGAGGATCCGCCGCCGAGATGCTGCTCGATCATCTTGGCAATGCCGAACCCGCCGGCGGCCGTCACGGCCGAGGCTAGAGCCTGCCGTCCCAGGTAGCTGTATTCATCCTGACCGGGCACATCGGTCTCTCCCGGCACCGTGGCAAAGGTCTTCTCCAGCGAATCCAGTAGCGATCCCACGAGGAAGGACTCAAACTCCCGCGCCGCTTTTGCTCCTCGCGCCAGCGAAGGAGCGGCTGCTCGGCGAGCCCAATCCACAGGTAAGGCTGGCAGCGGTACCAAAGATGGATTGCTCATCGCGGTGTGTCCTCCATTGGGCGGCCCAAAATCAAATCACTTCCAGTTCGGCTTCCAAGGCGCCGGCCACCTTGATCGCCTGCAGAATGGAAACCACGTCCCGCGCCGTCGCTCCAATAGCCTGCAGCCGCGTGACCAACTGCTCGACGCTGGCGCCTTCTTCCAGTTCCACGTTGCGCGCTGGAGCTTCGCTGGCGCTCAATTTCGTCTGCGGCACGACTTCCGTCTGCCCGCCGCTGAACGGGTTGGACTGGGAGACCGAACTTGTCGTCGTCACCTCGATGGAAAAATTACCGTGAAGAATCGACACCGCTCCGAGGCGCACGTCCCGGCCCAGCACTACCGTGCCGGTGCGCTCGTTCACTACCACCTTGGCCCTTCGCTTGACCCGAATTTCGAGATTCTCGATACGGGCCAGCAGAGCCGTCAGATTTGTTCCCGGAAGCGGTTGGATTCTCACTTGCCGCCCATCCATGACCGCGGCCTCGCCCGGTCCCAATGCCTGATTGATGACCGCCGCCATTTCTTCCGCAGTGGTAAAGCTGGCGTCGTTCAGCAGCAACGACAGCGTCGGCAGCTTCGAAAGATCGACGCTGCTGTCCCGTTCGACAATGGCTCCATTGGGCACGCGCCCCACGGTAGGATGGTTCACGGTTTTTGAGTTCGCCGAGGATCCGGTCGCATACCCGCCGACCACCAGGGGACCCTGAGCCGCGCCATATACTTGTCCGTCGGCTGCATAGAGGGGCGTCAGCAACAGCATGCCGCCTTCGAGGCTTCGCGCATCGCCGACGGACGAGACCATTACATCCAATTGCATACCGGGCCGCGAGAACGGCGGCAGGTTGGCGGTAACAAAAACGGCTGCGACATTTTTAACCTGCACCGTCGTCTGCACCACACTCGGAGGAATTTCGACGCCCATGCGCGCCAGAATGCTGGCCAAAGTTTGGATCGTGAAGTAAGTCTGTTGCTTGTCGCCCGTGCCCTTGAGTCCCACCACCAGTCCGTAGCCGATCAGCGAGTTGTCGCGAATCCCTTCTACTGTGGCCACATCGCGGATCAGCACCTTGTGGTCCGCCACTTCGGCAACGACTCCGGCAGCCGCCTCCAACTGGGGCCACAGCAGCAATCCACTGAACGCTATCGGAACCAGGAACCGCAGCACGAATCTCTCCTCTCGTCTGAAACTTGAAAAATTAAAAACCAACAATCCGCAGAATCCATTTCACGATCGGATTCGGCGGGCGCGTGCCTTCGCTGATCACGCCTTTGCCCTTCACCTCGACTTCGAGGTTGCCCACACTGTTGGAAGCCACGGTGTTGGTCGCATCCAGATCCCCGGGCCGCACCAGGCCCCGCAGGATCACCGTTTCCCGCTGGTCATTCATTGCAATCTGCCGTTCGGCTTCCACCACCAAAGTCCCTGTAGGCAGAACCGCGACGACTCGTCCGGTAAGAACGGTGCTAAGCGCAGTGGTCGAGGTCGCCTGCGCCTTCCCAGTAAGCGCTTGCGCCGAAGTGGGCGAAAACAAGTTGGCCACGCCCGCCGTCTTTAACTGGCCCGGCAAAGCAGTGATCCCCGAACTGGCGGAGAACGCCCGGTTGGTGGAAACGTTTCCCGTGCTCGTCGCCGAGAGATTCTGGGCGATGCTGATGGTGACCAAGTCGCCTACTCTTGAAGCCTTGTAGTCGGCAACCATATTGGCCAACCGTCCCGTGTCGATCCACAGGCTTCCGAATGTGCCCGTGGCGGCGGGCGGAGTGTTCCCATTGACTCTCCGTATGTATTCGGCCAAAGCATCGCGCTTGACCCCATCTTTTTGTTTCGCGCGCCCCGCTGCCCGCGTGCTCAGCGACAACATCAATGCGAAGGCGAGAAGACATTCAACCGCAACCTTGACGCCTGGCGTTGGGACAATCTTCATAGAATGACCCGTAGCAGGGATTCGTTCACAATCTCTGCCCGCAACACCCGTCCACCCGTCGTCGTTCGTACGCGGATTGACTCTCCTACATTTCCTCCATCAAGGCATATCGCAGGCAATACGACGCGAATGCCGTCCTGGTCCCATACCAGCGTCACGGTTTCTCCTGGGCGCAACAGAAAATGCTGTGTTGCCCGGAGATTGATTCGCGGAGCCGGAGGAACTTGCGAAAGCGCAAATTGATCCGGCTGCGCAGAATTCCTGCCCGCGGGTTGAGGCCAGCGAACCAGAAATGGGACGCAATCGGTGGTGTGCGCACAGCGCACAAGAAATTCCCAGCTATGCAGCGTTCGGTCATAGAAAACCTTCACCAGTTCGAGCGGCGTGCTGGATACAAGAGAAGGCACTCCGCCGCAATCGAGATTGCGAGGTTGTAGATTGCCATGTGCGATCTCTTTTGGAACCGAAGGACTGTCTGCTCCAGCCGAGATGCCCGCTCGCAGCACAACGTTCATCCAGGCCGCGATTTCCGCGCACGCACTGGTTTTCGCCGGCGGTGTTTTTTCGGAGCGTTCGGCGGAACGCGATACGGCGAAACATCGCTGTCCAATCCCGAGCGGGGATGCCGCAAAGAAAACCATCGTCGCAACAAAAATGCGAAGCCGCTTCATACTTCTCCCCACTCCGCTAACGCCCGAGATTATTGATGGTCTGCAACATCTGATCGGCGGCATTCACCACACGCGAATTCGCTTCGTAGGATCGCTGGGCTACGATCATGTTCACGAATTCATCGACCACGCTGACGTTGGACTGCTCGAGCATGCCCTGTACAATCGACCCCAAACCTTCGGTGCCGCCCGCCGTTCCCACTACCGGATCACCCGAGGCCGTCGTCGCCAGAAACAAATTGCTGCCCGTGCTGTTGAGGCCGCCTGGATTGTTGAACAGCGCAAGTTGTATCGTGCCAACCTGCTGCGCCGCGGTTTGCCCGGCCTGAGTCACGCTCACCGTGCCGTCGGAGCCCACCGTGACCGAAGTCGCTCCGGTGGGAATGGTGATGGCCGGCTGTAATGCATCACCATCCTGCGTCACAAGATTGCCGCTGGGGTCGGTGTGGAAGCTGCCGTCACGCGTGTAGGCGGTTTGTCCGTTGGGCAGCAGAACCTGAAAGAATCCCTGGCCTTGAATCGTCAGATCAAGAGGACTTCCTGTTTGCGTAAAATCGCCCTGCAATTGAATTACTTCCGAAGCTGCCGAGCGCGTTCCCAGGCCAACCTGCAATCCGGCGACGACCGTGGTTTGCTGGGTCGCGGCGGCCCCGGGCATGATCAACGTCTGATAAATCAGATCTTCAAACTGCAACCGCCGGCTGCGAAAACCGGTGGTGCTCGAGTTCGACAGATTGTTGGCGATATTGTCCAGATTAAGTTCTTGCGCGGCCATGCCGCTGGCTGCTGTATATAAAGCGCGAATCATGGGTCTTCTCCGTCTTCTGCGTCTTTCTTCTTTCTGTTACACGTGCGGCAGATCCTGCACTGCCGCCAGGTTGAGCTGGCTGTCAAGGACGGTGAGAGCGCGCTGCAACATTTCCGTATTGCGCTGTACCGTTATGAGCTGCACTACGCTCACCATCGGGTTTACATTGGAATTTTCGAGCATGCCCTGATGAACCGAGGTTGCAGGCGCCGGCTGCTCGGCGTTTGCAGGTGCCGAATACAGAGAATTCCCTTCGGCAGTCAGGCTGGTTTCAGGTGAAAATTCGGCCAGGCGCAGCTTGGCTACTACCGCACTATTCACGGATATGGTTCCATCTGCGCTGACGGTGACGGCACCGGCGGGAAGACTGACCGGCACCGGTGGCGCGAGCAGATTGGTTTGCTCGGCCAGCACGGTCGCCCCGCTCGCCGTCATCAGTTGCCCGTTGGGCGCGACGTGAAAGCTGCCATTCCGCGTGTAGAGAATTTGCTGTCCCGATTGGACTGCGAAAAATCCTTTGCCGCCCAGACCCAGGTCCAGAGGATTACCGGTGGCGCTCAGGTTGGCGGGGGTCTCATCGACGCGGCTGCCGCTCAGCAAGCCAAAGCTGTTGATCACCGCATTCAGCGGATTCAGAGGCACCGTCCCCGGCCCGGCCAGCAACGAACGAAAAGTTGCCTGCTGCGCCCGATATCCGGTCGTGCCCAGGTTTGCCAGATTATTGGCAATTAATTCCAGCGCCTGGGTTTGCGCCGCCAATCCCGTACACGCCGCATAATAGCCACTGTCCATCGTCGTAGTCCTCGATCAGACAAGAGCACTTGAGGTTCCAACGAGAGATGGCCGATCCATAAGATACGGCGCAGGATTTATGGAGAATGGTTTTCGTGCCAGCGAGATATTGGGACAATGTTGCCGGGTCGGCGATGTTTTCCCCGGCAAGATCTTCCGGTCATACCAAACGGTCGCACCGAAACAAGATTGAGACTTGAAGCTGACGGTGGACTCTCTAACTGTGGACCTCTAAGGTGAGAACGATCAGGTATTCCTGAAATAGCAAAACGGCATGGATAACGCCTGAATCGGCCATCGAATGCAAGCGGTAGCTGTCGCCACTAATCACCGTGGGCACCGATAACATGCACCCATCGCCAAGTCCGGGGACTTTATTCTTGAAGTTCCCAGCGACCATGTTACATATCTCGCCCACCGCGTCCCACATCTCGGGACCATCGGTAGCGACATCCATGCCCAACATGCTCGAAGCTATGCGCCCTGCGGACTTAATGCTGCAGCGGATCGAGATAATCCCACACAGTTGTCCGGCTAGCCCCACCATCGACACAATGTCAAGACCCTCGGTTTCAACTGGCCCGGCTGGTACTGTCAAAGGACAACTCAGCATCAGCTCAAAGACTTCCTGCGCCGCATGCTGCAGGATCGGACCCCAGCTTTTGCGGTCCTGGCTTGGAGCTGGCGTTGGATGTGCGCCCATTATTTGCCTGCCAGCACTGGAACTACCTGCTCTTTTACTTGATCTGGAGTGAAGGGCTTGCGAATGTATCCGCGGGCTCCTGCCGCCAGCGCTTGGACCACATGCCCTTCGCTGCCTTCGGTGGTGATCATTACCACGGGTGTTCCTTTGGCGTTCTTCACTCCCGACAAGGATTTTATAAATTCCAGGCCATCCATCACCGGCATGTTGATATCGCAAAGGATGAGATCCACCTTATTTTCCTGACACGTTCCCAGCGCTTCGGCTCCGTTGCCCGCTTCGAAAACTTTCGCGATGCTCAGTCCGGCCTGCCGCAGCGACCTCTCCACGATCTTTCTCATTACCGAAGAATCGTCAACGATGAGCACGCGTATATTGTCCATGGTGCTTGTAGATCCTTGTCGGGTGGGCGCTCTGCGAATATCGGCCCAAACTAGCGCCAGCTCTTTTCTTGTCGGCAAGATAGTCGCGGGACTTTAGAGACCGGGCACGACGCGGAATGAGACGTGAGACTATTCGGAGTGTGAATGAGACGGCATGCGCAACAGCAGATCAAGAGTTTGACCGGAAGCGCAATCGAGGCGCACCCAGCTGTATGGCCGGCAGGAAGCCAGACGGATTTCGCGCGCGGACACCCGCACGGCGTAATTGGAAACGATGCCCACTAACTCTGAAATACCGGATACCCGGTCAAACACGAATTCAGTCGCCGACCGACGCTCGCCCAGCGCAGACAGACTCTCTCGCAGCAAGCTGGGAACGACGACGCAAGGCTGTGTGCGGCAGTCAAGCATCTGTTCGATGGCGTAGAGCACCGAGTAATCGATCCTATCGGCAAAGGCGACGTGCAACGTCGCCGTGGCCGCGACGAAGCTAACCGGAACCATATGAAACAAATCCAGCAACAGCATGGGAATCTGTGGAAGCAGCACCGGATTGAGTAGGGAGTTATTCGTTTGCAGTATGGGACAAGACCATTGGCGGGCCAAAGCGGCTGTGATCTGCCGCTCGTCGGCGAAGCCCATGTCTTGCAGCCACTCTCCAATCCGCCCTCGTCCCGCGGAACGCTGAGCGTCCAGCGCGGAACGCAGCTGCGGAGCTGTCAACTGCTGGCGCGAGAGCAGTACCAGCCCCAGTGGGATGCGGTGCCCGGCGGGGTTGGGTTGCGCGACGGATCCCGCCGTTTTTATCGCCGCGTGCAGAGCTCCTTCCAAACACTCAGGCACGCAATACCGAACTCCGTGGACGCGGATGCTGGTTTGCTGGCGCCGCATGCGGCTCCAAATGTTGTGTGCGTGGGTACAGCTGCGGGCACTGCATCCGGGGTTCTCTTTTCGCCACAGCTTATTCCACGCTATGCCGGCCCAGAAACCGCGATGGATTTTTGTCTCCGGCATATTTCGCGTCTCAGTTGCCTTTCGCCGCGATTACCTCTGTGACTCGCAAGCCGTAGTTACCGTCGAGCACTACTACCTCTCCCCGCGCGATCAATCTGCCATCTAGCAGAAGTTCCACAGGTTCTTTCACCTGGCGGTCCAATTCCACTACTCCTCCCGGACACAAATCGAGGATCTCCCGCAGAAGCATGCGCCGCCCGCCAAAGCGCAAGGTCATGGCCAGCTCGACATCCATCAGCAGGGCCAGCTTGTTTTCTTCCTGTGCCGGCGTCGAGGCCGGAGGAGAACTCGCGGGAGCGGGCGAAGGCGCACGTTCGCTGCGGTTATCCTGACGCAGACCCGCGGCAAGTGCCGCGCTCAAGTGCAGCTCGACGAGCGCATCGGCCGTTTCCTCTTTTCCCGCCTGCAGCCAAGAGATCGAAGATGCGGGCCAGGAGGGCGCGCCGGGCGACATCTCAAGCCGCAACTGCACTTCACCCCATTGAGGTTTGAGTGAAGTCGCGACCAGGCCCGCTACCTGGCGGAACAGTTCCAGCACCGCTTCGCGGTGGTCCGAAGTCAACTTCGCTTCAGGGGCGGCCGGTTCGCCCATGAACACCTGGGCGAAGCCCAGCACTACTGCCGGATTGAGCCGCAGGCTCATTTCGCCGCGCAGCCCACCCGAACATGTACACGCGATCCACAGATCGGCTTCGGTTGCGGGCGGGAATTGGGCGGGAGTTTGGTCGAGCGCAACGCAAAGGACGGATGTGGAGGTGATCTGGCCGAGAACGTGGGACAAAGCGTCGGCCCAGGCTTGCACGAAGGCGTAGGCATCGGCCTGACGGGCGGACTCCGCAGCTTCGCTCATTCCTGCTCCCTTTCCTGTTCCCGCATCTCCGCTGATGCCTCCGAGCGTTCCAGCAGAGTCGCCAGGCGCACAGTTCCACGGCGGGCGGGAAAAGCCTGAAACATTTCGACGCCCGCCACAAGGAGCGAGGCCGGAGCCGTGGCACTGCGGTCAAACCTCAGCACCCGGCCCGGTTCCAATCCCGACAATTCCGCAATCGAGGCGTGGATGTTGTCCGCGCCGAGTTCCACCGCGAACGGGCAATTTTCCAGACACGTCATCACACGCTTCCTGGCTCCCTCCTGGCCGCGCGGCCGGTGGTAACTCCAGGAGGCGGAAATTTTGCGCAGCAATGCATTCGATGCCGCCGCGGGCAAGGCCAGATTCAAGCCTCCCCGCACATCGGGCATCGTGATTTCAAAACACAAAGACAAGACTTTTTCTTCCGGAGGAAGCAGCCGCTGGGCCTCGCCGACGCCTACTCTCTGATCGAAGCTCACCTGCAAGGAGACTGCCTGCCAGGCCAAGCCCAAATCGCGGCAGATGATACGAGCCACGCTTCCCAGGATTTGTTCTTCGATCTCGGTAATTTCGCGGGTGGTCGCGGCGCCGGTTCCCTGTCCTCCCAGCAACAGATCGATGATGGGAAAAGCCACCTTCAGGTCAAGTTGCAGGGCGCCGCTGACTCCCATCGGATCCAGACGGCAGGAGGCCAGATATGTGGTCTCCGGAATACGTTGCAGAAACTCCCGGTAGGCCAGGTTCTCGGCTGAAACCAGGGTCGCGCTGAAGACGATTCGCAGATAGGCGCCAAGAGAATCAGTCAGGTTGCGGGCAAATCCCTCGTGCAAAATGGTGATGGCCTGCAGTTGCTCGCGCCCGATCTGCCCGGCCCGCCGCGGGTCCCACACTTCGATGTGCGGTCCGGCAGCAGCTTGCTCCTCGCCACGGCCGCCGCGGGCGGCCCGCACCAGGGCATCGATTTCCTGCTGGCTGAGAACCTTTTGCATTCTGCTCCTTTCCTTACGCACATCGGCCGCACGAAGCGGCGACTAACTGCTGGCTTGCGCCGTGCGCGCTACCTTTCCTTCATTGGGCATCAACTGTTCCAGCCGCGCGCGCAATCGCACTACGGCCAGTGAGTGAATCTGGGAAACCCGCGACTCCCCGATCCCGAGAACCGCTCCTACTTCTTTCATGGTCAGTTCCTCGAAGTAGTAGAGCGCCAGCACCTGCTGCTCTTTTTCCGGAAGCTCGGCAATCACGCGGGCCAGCAGATCTTTCATCTCCCCGCGCAGGCAGCGAAAGAACGGAGTGTCTTCCGGCGCGCTGGGCAGGTAGTCGCACAGGTCTTCTTCTTTGCCGTCCCAGGGCGACTCGATGCGCAGGCTGCCGACTTCGAGGCCGTCCAGTTCGCCCAGCAGTTGCTGAAACTCTTTCAGCCCCAAGCCGAGAGCCGCCGCCATTTCGTTTTCCGTGGGCGCGCGGCTCAATTCCATGCTGAGCTTGCGGTGAGCCTCTTCGACTCCCCGCGCCTTGCGCCGCAGTTCCCGCGGGCCCCAGTCCATCTCCCGCAAGCTGTCGAGAATCGCGCCCCGTATGCGGAACTTGGCGTAGGAGCTGAACTGCACGTGCTTGGTGCGGTCGAACTTGTTGAGGGCATCGATCAGTCCAATGACCCCGGCGTGGACCAGGTCTTCAAGGAGCACGTGACGCGGCAGACGCTCGTGAATGCGGCGCGCCAGATAGCGCACCTGCGGCAATTGTTCGAGCAGGATGCGATCGCGCTCTTCGTTGTCCTGCCAGACGGTGTAGGCTTGGGCGCTTTGTTTGCTCATAACTGATTTTTTTCTTCTCTAAGATTTGTCGCTGCAACAAGATCTTTCACCGCGACCTCACACACGCAAATTGTTGTCCCCGATTTCATCGCAAAATTCCCACTGACTGCACTTCCACCAGGGCGGGCACCTCCAATGGAGACAGCACAACGACCTTGGGCAGGAACGGTTCGAGCAGCCTCTTCAGGTGATAGCGCGCCGGACTGGCGCACAGAAGCACGGGCGTGGCCACCGCCACCTGCTCGCCCGCCAGCCGCCTGAGACCGTCAAGAATGCGGCGCGCGAAAGGCGGCTGCATCCCCGTGCTTCCCGCCGGAATCGCGGGACCGCCGAAAGCGCGTCCGAGTTCTTCTTCCAGCGCGTGATCGAGCGTGACCACCCGCAGCCCGCCGTTGTCGGAAAGTAGCGGCCGCACCAAGGCCCGTCCCAGCGCCTGCCGCGCCGCTTCCACCAGTTGCACCGGATTCTTCGAGGCCGGAGCGGTATCAAGCAAAGCCTCCAGGATCGTGGCCAAATCGCGGATCGAAACCTGCTCGCGCAATAATTGCTGCAAGACTTTCTGCGCTTCGCCCAGGCTCAGAATCTTAGGAACCAGTTCTTCCACCAGCTTGGGATGGCTGTCGGCTAACCGATCGAGCAGCCGCTTGACTTCCTGTCGGCTGAGCAGTTCGTGCGCGTGCTGCTTGACGACCTCGGCCAAGTGCGTCGCAAGAACAGAAGTCTGATCGACCACTGCGTAGCCGGACGCCAGGGCCTGATTTTGCAGAGCCGGAGCGATCCAGACTGCGGCTACCCCGAAGGCCGGTTCTTTCGTGGAAACGCCACCCAGCGGCCGCGGCGTGCCTTCGGAGCTGATCGCCATCAGATGGTCCTGATACATCTCCCAGCGGGCGATTTCGACGCCGCGTAAAGCGATGACATACTCGCGCGCCTTTAACCGCACGTTGTCGGTGATGTGAACCGGTGGGACGATGAAGCCGAGTTGCTGCGCCAGATTTTGCCGCAGTGCGCGCACCCGGGCCAGCAACTGCCCACCCTGATTCTGATCGACTAGGGGAACCAGCCCGTAGCCGACCTCCAGACTGAGTTCGTCGAGCTTCAGCAAATCTTCAACCGACTCTTTGTCTTTTTCTTTCTCTTTTTCCTTGCCCGTTTTTTTGTCTCCGGATGCGGCCAGCGCCGCTTCGGCTGCCAGTTTGGGCGCGCGCCACGCCAAAAAGGCGAGGCCCGCTGCCAGAATAAAAAAGGAAACCTTGGGCAGTCCGGGAATCGCCGCCAGCGACAGCATCACGCCCGCCGCGATCCACAGCGGGACACGCCGGGACAATACCTGCCGCCCGACGTCGACCGAAAGCGTGGCATCGGAGGAAGCGCGGGTCACAACCATGCCTCCGGCCATCGAGACCAGCAGCGAAGGAATCATGGTGACCAAGCCGTCGCCGACAGTGAGCACCGTGTAAGTCTTCAGCGCTTCACGGAAGGGGATATCGAGCTGGAAGACGCCGATGAGAAATCCGGCGATGATGTTGATGGCCGTGATCAGAATCGTGGCAATGGCATCGCGCTGATTGAAGCGCGCCGCGCCGTCCATGGCGCCATAAAATTCCGCGTCACGGGCGATTTGTTGGCGCCGTTCGCGCGCCTGCCCTTCATTGATCAGCCCGGCATTCAGATCGGCATCAATGGCCATCTGTTTTCCCGGCATCGCATCGAGGGTGAAACGCGCCGTCACCTCGGCGGTACGGACCGCGCCGTGGGCGACGACTAAATATTGAATGGCAATCAGGGCGACGAACAGTACGAATCCGACGACATAGTTGCCGCCCACCACGAACTGGCCGAAGGCTTCGATCACATGCCCCGCTGCGGCCACGCCTTCGTTGCCATGCAAAAGAATGCGCCGGCTCGAGGCCAGATTCAGCGACAGCCGGAACAGCGTCATCAGCAGCAGCAGGCTGGGAAAGACAGAGAACTGCGACGGGCGCAAAATCTGGATCGCCGACAACAGCACCAGAACCGATACCGCGATGCTCAGGGCCAGCAGCAGGTCGAGCAGCAAGGTCGGCAGCGGAATCAGCATGACGAAGATCAGCCCGACGGCGGAGATTGGCATGATCCATTCCGTCGGAGAAGCCTTTGGGGCGGATGATGGGCGCGCGGCGAGGGCAGGAGACGCCATGAGCTAACTCCTCCCCGATGCCGCGCGTTGCACGCCTGCGGGCTGCGATGCCCGCGCCTGTGCCCGCCAGATGGCGGCCAGAATTTCCGCGACCACCGTATACAGCTTCGGAGGAATCGCCTGCCCGACTTCCACCGCGCGATAGAGCGCGTGGGCCAGCGGAGGATTTTCTACCACGGGAATGCCGTGCCACCGCGCCACTTCTTTAATTTGCTGGGCCAGCAGGTTGCGCCCCTTGGCGATCAGTACCGGCGCCTCCATTTCCATGCGGTATTCGAGGGCGATGGCGAACTCGGTGGGATTGGTGATCACCACTGCGGCTCTCTCGACATCCTTGAGCATGCGCCGCCGCCGCGCCTGGCGCTGCAGGCGGCGGATGCGCTGCTTGACCGCGGGATTGCCTTCGGTCTCCTTGAACTCATCGCGCTGATCCTGGCGGCTCATCTTCAATTCGTTTTCGTGGCGCTGCCGTTCGAGCAGATAGTCGGCCGCCGACCAGACCAGCAGCACCAGCGACCCTTTCCACGTCACCTCGAACATGCGGCTGAGGGTGAAGACCATCACCCCGCCGCGGCTCGCTCCGAGCAACGAGGGCAAGCGCATCCAGTCGCGGGCCAGCACCGCGACCGCCAGATAGACGACCACCGCAGTCGGCAGTAGAGATTTCAAAAGGCGGCTGAGACCGCTCAGCGAGAACAATTGCGTAAAGCGCGTGGCGGGATTGAAACGGCTGAAATTCGGCGTCAGCGCCTGCGGAGCGAAGACGATTCCTCCCTGCGCCAGACCTCCCGCCGTCGCCACCAGCCAGCTCACACCGGAGGCAACGGCCACACCGCGCAGCACCACCAGGCTGCCACGCCACTCCGGAACTGGATGCGTGCCCGCGCTTTGCAACTCGTGCCGCAACAGTGCGCGCCACTCGGCGGCGAATGACGGCATCTGCCAGCTCAGAAGCATCACCGCGGCCATGGTTCCCAGCCCCGCGACCAGATCGCGGCTGCGCGCAACTTGCCCTTGTTCGCGCGCCTTCTGCCGCCGCCGCGGGGATGCTTTTTCGGTTTTGCTGGAGTCGGCCATGTCTCAAGATTCAGTTGTCAAGATTTCGGTGTCAAAACTTCAGTGCGCCAAGTGCAGCAGCCGCTCGCCCAATGCGACCGAGTCGGCAAAGCGTATGGCGAAGTTGCGCGGCCAATACACGATGGTGGCCACCAGCATGGCCACGCCCAGCAGGTTCTTGATCGACAGTCCTACAAACAAAACCGGCAGCTGTGGAGAAGCCTTCCCCAGAAACCCCAGCGCGGCGTCGGCAATCAGAGTCGCCACCAGTGCCGGCGCCGCGATCTGCACCCCGGCCAGAAAAATTCCTCCGGCCCCGTGCAACAGCGCGCCGATCGCCGCCCCGGTGGCTCTGGCTTCTCCCGGCGGCAGGTAACGAAAGCTGCGCACCAAAGCGCGCAGCAGCCAGTGATGCACATCGAGTTGCAAGAAAATCAGCAATGTCGCCAACTGGTGCAAGGTCGACAAGACAGGCGTGTCCGCTTGTGTTTGCGGATCGAACAGAGACGCCAGCGAATATCCCATTTGCAAGCCCAGAATCTGTCCCGCAAGCAGGGGCGCTTCCATCATGAAATTCGCCGCCAAACCGAGCAGCAGTCCGATCACGACCTCGCTCAATCCCACCCCGGCCCACTGCCACGGCTGCAAACCGAGCGTCAACGGGCCGCGCAGCGGATGGATCAGAACGGTCAGCACCAACGTCAAAGCTGCCTTGAGGGGCGCGGGAATCGCGGCGTTCCCGAGAAAAGGACAAAACACCATCAGCCCGGAGATTCGCGCCCCGGTAAACACCGCAGCCGCCAGCAGTTGCTCGAGCGGAAATCCCTGACTGAAATCGTTTGTCATCCAAATCATTCCCAATCATTCCCAGATCACGCTTGCATCTTTGCCGCCACGCTCACCGCGCGAACGGCCGAAAGTCGGAGAACAGTTGCACCGTAAACATCTCCATTCGCCTCGTCATCCACGGCATCAGCACCAGCAGCGCTGCCGCCACCGCAAACAGCCGGGGCACAGTCGAGACGGTCTGGTCCTGTAACGACGTGAGCACCTGCCCGACATTGATCAGCAAACTCACGACGGTGGCGACGATGAGCAGCGGCGCGCCCATCGACAGAGCGGTTTCCAGAGTGTGCCGGATAATCTCGACAATATGTTGCGGTCCCATGCCGTGCTCCTTGATCAATTAAGAAATTGCTAGCTGAAGCTCTTCATCAGCGACCCCACCACTAAATTCCAGCCATCGACCATGACGAACAATAGAATCTTGATCGGCGTCGAGATCACCACCGGCGGAAGCTGCAACATACCGATGGACGCGGTCACCGCCGCCACCACCAGATCAACCACCAGAAAGGGTAGAAACAGCGCCGCGCCAATCTGAAAGCCGGTCTTCAATTCCGACAGAATGTAGGCGGGCACCACCACCCGCATGGGCACATCTTCGGGCCGCGCTGGTGCCGGGACCTTCGCCAGTTCGAGAAACAGCGCGAGATCTTTTTCCCGGGCGAACTTGAGCATGAAGTGGCGCAGCGGCGGAGTCCCGCGCTCAACCGCGCCCAAAGCGTCGACTTGTCCGCGCTCGAACGGCACAACTGCGGACTGATAGATCGAGTCGCCTACCGGCTGCATCAGAAAAAACGTCAACACCAGCGACAGTCCGATTAAAGTCTGATTGCTGGGCGCGGTCTGCGTGCCCAATGCCTGGCGCAGGAAGTGAAAAACCACCAGCAGACGCGCGAACGGAGTCACCGCCATGACCACCGCCGGCAGCAGCGTCAGCAGCGTCAGTAAGACGACGATGTTCCACGGGACCGAACCGCTCGTGCCCGAAGGCGCCTGCCAGTTCAACCCCGGAGGATGCAGATGGCGCGGCCGCACCGCAGTCCACATCGCATTGCCCCAAGCAGCTTGGCTAAGACGGCCTACCGCAGCTATCGCGCCGCATAGATTGTGCCCGCTCATGCCCGGCCGACTTCCGCGGCTTTCGCCGCCTCGCCTTCGCGTGCTGAGGACAACCCGCTCTGTGGGTCTTCCAATCGCGCCAGCAACACCAGCGAGGAAGCCGTTCCACCCAGCAGAAAGCGGGTCCCGTCGAACTCGAGCACGGCGACAAAGCGGCGGTCGCCGAGCGGCAGGGTTTCCGCCACACGCAGATGGCGGGGACGGGAGTGCCCCAGCCGCGCGATCCGTCCCCACCAGAGCCTGGCACGCAACCACCAGGCATTGGCTGGCGCCGCCCACGATTCAGTCGTCATACCCGTCCCTTGCATGCCGTCTCCTTGCCGATCCGCACATCACGTCTTGTAGAATCCCGTTCCAATCTTGTGGAGTCCCGTTCAAACCAATCGCGTCAGGCGCACGGCCAGGTTTTCGCCCACCAATTCGAACTCGCTCCAGCCGATCACGTGGCCGTTGACCCGCAACGGAACATCCCGCTTTACCGGCCAGGCGGAGCCGAGTACCGTCCCCAGCCCCAGCTTCAGCAGATCGGAAACTTTGAATCCCGGCAAATCCAGATCCACGCTTAACTCACAGGGCAGCGCCAGTACCGGCTGCCAGCGTTTTTCCTCGTCATCGCTCACGCCTTCAATGTCAACGCTTTCGGCCGCCGCTGCTGGCGGCGCGAGCGGACCGGTACTGGCTCCTGCAGCCATGTTTGTTCCTTCGATCTTTAATTCCGCGTCTAATTTTCCGTAATCGCGGGATTCGAGCATGCCCGCGGTCCAGGCTCATTTCTGAATCAACAGCTCGGTGAAGTACACTTCGCGCACGCCCAGCTCCGGCACACTTTCTTTGAGCGCCTGCAGCAGATCGGCTTTCAGCCTGGACTTGCCTTCGGGGGTCAGCAGATCGTCCGCCTTCGCGCCGGCCAAAACCTCCAGAATCGTGTCGCGGACATGGGCCACCGGCGCTTCCTCTCCATGCTTGAACTCGCGATTGAGTCCCAGATCCACTCCTACCCGCAAATACGATCGCTGATCGCGATCGGCCAGATTCACGACAAAGGTTTCCAGGTGCAGCGTCGACTTGACCGGCGAGTTCTGCTGCGTCCGGCTATCCGCTCCGTTTTGCTGCGTGCTCCACCACCAGACTCCGAGAACCGCCAACACCAGGAAGAAGAGCATCGGCCCGAGGCGCCAACCGCCCTTTGCCGGCACGGTCGCGGCAACTTGTTTCGCGTCGGCCACGCGAAGGGGAAAAGCAATTCGCGTACCGGAAGGTGAACACTAAGGGGAAGGCGCCCGGGAGCAGTTTGCCTATAGGCAAGTTTTTCGCTAACTTACCGCCGCACATCTACATACGAGCGGCTGCCAGAATCAGTGAAAAAAACGAGCTTCCGGTTCGCAACTTGCTTAAAGGAATCTTCATGGGAAAGGTGTAATGCTGAGGCCTTGGCGGACTGGGCGCAGGCTGGCTCTCGGCAGAAGTTTTCGCACCGGCCTGCAACACGTGAGAGATCTATTTTATTCCGCGCTTCCTTGACCTACCCGATCGCCATCCCAAAGCTGCCCTATACTGGCACCACCATGCTCGAAGAGCGGATGGCAAAGTCGCCTCTCCATCGGACGCTGAAACTACCCGCGGGCCGATTTAAAGCGTACTTATTCGACTGTGACGGCACTATCGCCGATTCGATGCCGCTACACTATATCGCCTGGAAGAAGGCGCTGGGAGAGTGGAATTGCGAATTTGAGGAAGAGCTTTTCTACGCGTGGGGCGGAATGCCCATTGTCGAGATCATTTTCACATTAAACGAAAAACGTGGCCTCAGTATGCCCGTCGAGATTGTCGCCCATCGAAAAGAGCGCCTCTATTTCGAACTGCTGCCGCAGCTCAAAGCCATTCCTGAAGTTTTGGAGCACATTGAAGCCCGCCACGGTCAGATTCCGTTTGCCGTGGTGTCGGGAAGCACAAGGGAGTCGGTGACGGCGTCTCTCACTTCGCTGAACCTTCTCGATCGATTCGACACGATGGTCTGTGCCGGAGACTACGAAAAGAGCAAGCCCGATCCAGAAGCCTTTCTGCTGGCGGCCACCAATCTGGGAGTCGCGCCCGAAGACTGTCTGGTTTTTGAAGATACGGAGATGGGCATTCAGGCGGCCACTGCGGCGGGAATGGCGTCGGTTAAAATTCCTCCGCCTTGGGAAAGATCTTTGCCGGGACAGATGGGAGAGAAAAACGTTTCTAAGACTGCTGAATAACTTCTCTTAGCCGCTGCGCCGCGCTCTCCGGCGTAATATCGCGCTGCGGCGTTCCCAGCATTTCGAACCCCACCATAAATTTCTTGATCGTTGCCGACCGCAACAATGGCGGATAAAAGTGCGCGTGGAAATGCCATTCAGGATGTTCCTTATCATCGGTGGGCGACTGATGAAATCCCATGGAATACGGAAACGGAGTCTCGAAGATTCTGTCGTAACCCAATGTGATCCTTTGAAGAATCACAGCCAGCGATCTGACATCCTCCGCCGAAAAATCAAGCAAACTCCCCATGTGCCTGCGACTGCATAGCAAAACCTCATACGGCCAGACAGCCCAAAAAGGCACGACAACCGCGAATCCTTCATTCTGGCAAATCAGCCGCTCTTTCTGCCGCTGCTCCAATTCCATGTAATCGCACAGCAGGCAACGCCCATGCGATTTCAGATATGCGTGCTGTGAAATCAATTCTTTCGCCGGAGCTTCCGGAATCGAAGATGTGGACCAAATCTGGCAATGCGGATGCGGATTACTCGCGCCCATCATCGCTCCGCGGTTTTCAAAAATTTGCACATGCTTGATTTTTCCCAGGCTCCCTAGTTCGCGAAATTGCTCCACCCAGGTTCGCACCACGGTTTCAATGTCTCCCACCGCCATCGTCGAGAGAGTAAGGTCATGCCGCGGGCTAAAACACATCACGCGGCATATCCCCGATTCCGCTTCCGCCACCAATAGGCCTTTGTTTTCCACGTCGCAACGCCCCGAAGCGATATCCGGTTTCAACGCGGCAAAGTCATTCTCAAACACGAACGTGGAGGTATAGGAAGGATTTCGCGCTCCGCCGGATCGCGCGTTTCCCGGACACAGATAACACTCCGGATCATAGTACGGATTTTGGCCGCTGGCAGTCTTAGCGACCTCGCCCTGCCAGGGACGCGCTGTGCGGTGAGGAGAAACCAGCACCCATTCGTTCGTCAGCGCATTCAATCGCCGGTGCGGATCCTCGGTTAGTCGAAAATTCATCGGGGTCTTAATTTGTAGTCGTAAGGTTTCAAAGTTGCAAGGTTTCACAGTTGCAAGGTTTCACAGTAAGCCGGATCGAGGCGCAACCTTTAAGGCTTTTCCGCGTAGAATCTCTTCTCCAACTCGCTACATAAAATGCCACTGCACGCAACCACTCGCAGGAACCGGCTCCGAATTTTTGCTGCTTTGTTGTTACTGGCCGGTGCCGGCGAATTTCTTGTTCGCGGCCCCATTCGCTTTGTGCGCAGCGCAATGGTCTGGAACGATTTCCTGTCCCCGTACATTCAGGCCAGCGCCTGGGCTCACGGAAAGGATCCCTACAGCGCCGCAAGCATTGTGCTCTTGTGGCCATCGGGCAATCCGCAACCCGATTTTATCGCCCGTGAGGCCGCCAATGGAACGTTGCCTGCAAGACGCGGCATTCCTTCTCTGTACCCCGTGACCAGCCTGGTCTTGCTTGGACCGTTCGTTTCGTTGAAATGGTCTACCGCGGAAACTCTATGGATTGCGCTCAACACAACCGCGCTTCTGGTTTCGCTTCTCGCCCTGGTTGCGATCTCTGGCGCCAGTTGGCGGAGCTTGCGTGTCCAGTTTTTTATAGCGGCCGCACTGGCCCTGGCTCCGCTTCATACCGGCCTTGCGACGGGGAACCCCGCCGTACTTGCCATCGCGCTGACAATCGCGGCCGTCTGGGCAGCCTGCACAGGGCGGGACACTACCTGCGGAATCCTGCTGGCTTTGGCCATCTGTCTCAAACCCACTATTGCTTTCGCCCTTTTGTTCTATTATGTGCTGCGGCGCCGTTGGAAAATCGCGGCTGTAGCCGCGACATTGACGGCGCTGATTACCGCGGTTGCGGCAAGCTGGCTGACGCATGAACGAGTGGCATGGATCGCCAGCTATATTGAAAACAACCGCAAGATCCTCGCTCCCGGCGGGCTCGCCGATTTTACCAGCGCCGATCCGCTGCGCTTCAATCTGGTGAATACGCAGGTTCTTTTTTACAGCCTCCTCGGCAGCATTTCACTCGCGCAATGGTTGTCGCTTTTTCTGCCAGCGGCATTGTTCGCGATTTGGTTGCTGCTTTACGTGAAACGCAAGTCCCAGTCCCCTGAAGTTGTGGAACGCGAATTTCTGGAAATCAGCGCCCTATTCGTCTTGAGTCTGCTCCCCGTCTATCATCGATTCTACGATGCCGGATTGCTGTTGTGGCCTCTGGCCTGGGCATTGCTGGTGGCGAATCTTAGGCGCAGGCAACTTCTGACGATGCTTGTCATCCTCCCCTTTTTCGTGCCCGGCGCAGCTCTCCTCGATCGTTTGACCCAACAGGGCCGCGTTCCGGCCTCAATTGCCCGCAGCGGGTGGTGGAACAGGATCGTCATGCCGCACGAAATCTGGAGCCTGATCTCACTCAGCATTATGTTGTTATTTTTCATGCGCACGGCAACGCACTCCGCCAACACGCAACCTGCAACTCGCATACCGTCTAAACGGCCTGAAATCCTCGCGCTGTGATCTAGTCTTGTCGTGTGAATCGTTGTGATCATTGGGTGCCTTCCAAGAAAAGCGGCGTCGTTCGCCTTCCTGAGATGGATCGGCCTCCAGTACATATTTGCAATTGCTTCGGCGATGCGCACGCGGCTCCTTTATAATTCTCAGTTTCATGATGAGCCGCAGTGCGAATTGCAGACCGGGAACGTTCGGCTTTCGACGGACGGCCACTTATTTCCTCCTGTTGAGCGCCGTCGCGAGTTTGGCCTGTTTGCCAGCCTCAGGTCAGAACAAACCAACGTCGCCGCCCGTCTCCGATCTGGAGCGCCAAAATCTCGGACGCGTCTCCGCCCGGGCCACTCAACTCGTCGCTATCTTTCATCGCGATCCGGGTTTGCTGGTCGAACTCAAGCGATGGGTGGCGAAAGATGCGACCGCGCATGGGCAGATCATCGCGGATGTCGACCTTACCGACGAAGCCATCTTTGCGCGGCTCGATTCCGACATTGCTTTTCGTTCCGAGGCCACGCTGCTGGTGCAAAAGTACGGCTATCTTGTACCTGAGTTGAACCCGGATTCCTCACTCGCCAAAGAAGAAGCCTTGCGCATGCAGGAGAGGACTCGGTTGGAGACGCAGTACCAGCAGGAAGCAGTGGAGCGGGCGCGGAAGAATGCGGCCAATCCAACAGCGGGGCTGCGATGTGATGAAAGCAATTCCGCCGAGTGCGCCAATCAGCCGCCGTCAACCAATGTGGGCCAGTCTTCACAGGGAACCTCCGGAACTGGCATGAGCGTTGTTCCCGGATTTTCCGACGGCACGAGCGCTTCGGGCCCCGGACTATCGCAGTCCGATCAGCAGAACGAAATGGAAGACTCAGGTCAGGGTCAGGCGTCGGAGTATGACCTGCAAGGACGGTCGATTCCGCAACTTAGTTCCGAATCACAAGCTCCATCTTCAGCAACTGGCGAGACGCCATCTCTCCAATCCAGATCCAATCAGCAAGCACAGGCGGGGCAAGGCCAACGCCCGGCTCAGGAGTCGGGAACTGCATCGATAGAAGGCGTGGATGAATTGCCGTCGGATAGAGAGCGCCCTCCCTCCGGCACTTCCGACATCGGATACGATCCTTATGCGAACACGGTCGGCCCCGTAGCCTCCAACAGAGACGTCGGATCATCGATGCGATACCCTTCGCGTCAGCGCGAACGTGTGAGCTCCGGTCAGAAATTATTCCTGCGCGCGAACCCTTACGAAGATATTCCTTCGCTGTATGACATGTATTTGCAGGCGTCGCCTCATCCCTCGACCCCGGAACGTTTCGGCATGCAACTTTTTCAGAACACGACGCGGAACTCGCGTGGCTTAACCCGCCTGCCCATGGATTTACCCGCCGGTCCGGACTATGTGGTCGGACCGGGCGATGGGTTGACTATCGATATGTGGGGCGGCGTGTCACGCCGTTTTTATCGGGTTGTGGACCGCGAGGGCCGAGTCAGTTTGCCGGAAGTCGGGCCGTTGCTGGTCTCCGGTAAGTCGCTGGCTGAGGTACAAGAACTTCTGCAGGAGACTTTGAGAAAACAGTTCCGCAACGTTTCCGCGGACATCTCTCTCACGCGGCTGCGTACGGTGCGAATTTATGTGGTTGGAGATGTGCTGCATCCCGGCGCCTACGACATCAGCTCTCTTTCCACACCGTTGAATGCGCTGTTCACCGCGGGCGGGCCCACGGCCCGCGGTTCGTTACGCCTCCTCAAACACTATCGCGGCAACCAACTCGAGGAGGAAGTGGACACTTATGATCTGCTGCTGCACGGTGTCAAAGGCGACATGCAGCGGCTGGAAAATGGTGACTCTTTAATGGTGCCACCTATAGGGCCGGAGATGACTATTGAGGGCATGGTCCGCCGTCCCGCCATTTACGAGTTGAAGGATGAAAAGAATCTCAGCGAAGTGCTCGCTCTCGCTGGAGGGCTTCTGCCTACCGCAACTTTGCGGCACATCGAAGTGCAGCGTTTGATTGCGCATGAAAAGCAAACCATGCTCAGTCTCGATATTCCGGGAGCCCAGGGTTCAACGGAGATTACCGGCAAGCTGGATTCTTTTGCGGTTCAGGACGGCGATAAAGTCAGAGTCTTTCCCATCGATGCCGACAATGAAGACGCAATTTATCTCGAGGGCCATGTCGTTCGCCCCGGAAAATATTCTTTCCACGATGGCATGCGGCTGACCGATCTGGTGAACTCTTACAAAGACCTGCTCCCAGAACCCGCGGCGCAATATGGTGAAATCATTCGCCTGAGTCAGCCCGATTTTCGCCCGCAAGTACAGAGCTTCAACCTGACCGCCGCGCTCGCCGATCCCGCAAATTCGCCGCTGTTGCAAGCGCGCGATACGGTGCACATCTTTGGCCGGTACGACTTCGAAAATCCGCCGACGGTTTCGGTGTGGGGCGACGTGCGAGAACCCGGAACCTATCCCGTATCGGGAGATATTCACCTGAGCGATGCGATTCATCTCGCCGGCGGGCTGGGCGCGGATGCGCAAAAAGAAGATGCGCAAGTGTTTCGTTATCTTTCCGACAGCAACCTGAAAATTTTCAGTGTAAAACTAGCCAGCGCTCTGGACGGCAGTCCGATCGACAATATCGTTTTGTCCTCCAGAGACCGGGTCCTGGTTCATCGCAATAGCGCTGCCAGCGATCCTCCGACGGTATATGTCAAAGGCGATGTGGCACGGCCGGGGCGTTATCCTTTGGCCGGCAACATGCGCGTAGCCGATTTGATTCGTGCGGCCGGCGGCCTGCAGCAGAGCGCCGACTCACAAATGGCGGATCTCACTCACTATGAATGGAAGGGTGAGAAACAAATCATCGGCCAGCAACAACAGATTCCGCTCGCTGATGCGCTGGCTGAGACTGCTGGCGATACAAACGTGGAATTGCATAACGGAGATGTTCTGGCAATCCGGCAGCGTCCGGGCTGGAACGATCTGGGAGCGTCAATCACACTTCGCGGTGAGGTCGTGCATCCCGGCACTTACGGCATCAGTCCCGGAGAGAGGCTGAGTTCCATCATTAAACGCGCCGGAGGTTTCTCACCCAGCGCGTACGCTTATGGCTCTGTATTGACGCGGCTGGAAGTGCAGCAACTCGAAGAAAAATCCTACGCCGATACGATTCAGCGCGTTCGTGATCAGCAAACGGCGCTGAAGCTGGCGGCCACCACCACCACCGATCCAGATGAAAAAGCTTCAGACGAATCTGCCTACACGCAGTGGCGCGCCACACTGGACAATCTGATCAATAACCCACCCAGCGGACGTGTAACCATCCAGGTATCCTCCAATCTCAAGGCGTGGGGCAACACCATCCGCGACATCACTGTGCGTAGCGGAGACGTGTTGACTGTGCCCAAGCGACCCAGTTACGTTGTCGTTCAAGGGCAGGTTTATGGACCGAGCGCCATCGCTTATCGGCCGGGCAAGAGCGCCCGGTGGTATCTGCAGCAAGGGGGCGGCCCTACGAACCTGGCCAACAAGCGATCGATCTTTGTCATCCGAGCCGACGGCACCGTAATTGGCGGCCACTCCTATTTATGGAGTAACCAACTGGAAGCGACTTTGCAACCCGGAGATATGGTGATCGTTCCGGAAAAAGCTCTCGGTGGCCCGCCCATCTGGAAAACGCTTTTCCAGAATGCGCAAATTCTCAGCTCCATCACCACCAGCGCAATTCTGGCCGCCGCTTATTGAGGAGAGTTCGATTGCCGAGATGGTTTAGCTCCCTCGCGCAAGGCTGTCTGCTGATTTTCCTGATCGCGCTTTCACGGAGTGGATACGGACAGCAATCGGAGCCTCCCGATAGCCCGGGAACCGTGGCGCAGGCCAATAGCAAAACGTCTGCCGCCGGCGATTCCGCTACCGGCTCGGATGATTCCTCCGGAAACCAGTACAGCAGTAGTTTGAAAATAATCCCCCGGCGCTTTCTGGAAGATCAGCTCGGCCTGTGGTCAAGCCCCAGAAAAATTCGCTTGTCCGACGCCACTTGGCTGGTTCCGTTAGGCGGTCTGACGGCCGCCTTCATCGCAACCGATAGCGATGTCGGCCGCAGTCTTAACAATGACGCAGATACATTGAAGCGATATCGTGATATTTCCAACTACGGCGCAGGAGCGTTCGCCGGAGTTGCCGGCGGAGCCTATCTCCTGGGTTTGGCGACGCACGACGATCACCAGCGCGAAACCGGTTTCCTCAGCGGAGAAGCGGCAATCGACAGCGTTGTAATCGCGGAAGCATTGAAATATGCGACCGGACGCGAACGTCCCTATACCGATAATGCCAAAGGCAAGTTCTGGCAAAGTGGAGGAAGTTTCCCTTCCGTGCATGCGGCCGTAGCCTGGTCTGTAGCAGGAGTTGTCGCTCACGAATATCCCAATCCGTTCGTTCGTTTCCTTTCCTACGGACTTGCCACCGTAGTCAGTGCCTCGCGGGTTGAAGCTCAACAACACTTTCCTTCCGATGTGCTGGTGGGAAGCGCTCTGGGCTGGTTAGTCGGCGAGTACGTCTATCGCCAGCATCACGATCCAGGCATTGCCGGTCGAGACTGGTCGCTTCCCGCCTTGCACCCAGACCGTCCCATGCATTGGCAGGCCAAGAATATGGGTTCGCCATACGTGCAGCTGGATAGCTGGGTCTATCCTGCATTTGACCGCTTGATTGCCCTTGGTTTTATCCGCACCGGATTTCTCGACATGCGTCCCTGGACTCGCATGGAATGCGCGCGGCTGGTGCTTGAATCGCAGGATCAATTGAACGAAGACGACCCCGACCAAAGCGAGGCGGCCCGTCTGCACAGCAGCTTGCAAAGTGAATTCAGTTCGGAAACAGAATTACTCAGTGGAGGTAACAACCTATCGGTCAATATCGAATCCGCGTATTCGCGTGCTACGGAGGTCTCCGGCAAACCGCTCACAGACGGTTACCACTTCGCGCAAACTGTAATCGATGACTATGGCCGGCCTAATGAAGAAGGATTCAACAATGTCACGGGCTTATCCGGTTGGGCCGAGGACGGTCCCTTTGCCGGGTATGCCCGCGTGGAATATCAGCACGCTCCCGGAGCGCCAGCTTTACCTCTGACGGCTAGACAGGCGATATCCGTAGAGGATTTCCGCGACGATGTAAGTTTCATTCCGCAGCCGTTTCCGTTGCCGCCAAATACACCCACTTCCTCCGTCGACCAGGCTCATCTTCTCGATACCTATGTCGCCATGAATCTTTCCGATTGGCAGCTCTCGTACGGGAAACAAAGCTTGTGGTGGGGGCCGGACAAGGGGGGAGCCATGATGTTCAGCGACAATGCTGACCCACTCCGGATGTTCCGCATCAACCGCGTGACTCCATTTACGCTCCCGAGTTTCCTCGGAGTGTTTGGTCCCATGCGGGTGGAGTTCTTCCTCGGGCAGTATTCAGGTTATGAATTCGTACTTGCTCCGACGGGCCTCATCGGCCAGTATGGTCAATCGCTAAATCCGCAGCCGATCATTCACGGCGAAAGGATCAGCTTTAAGCCAACCTCCAACCTCGAAATAGGTCTCTCACGGACTACCGATTACGGCGGCCCCGGTTATCCCTTGACCACGCATACATTTTTTAGAAGCTTGTTCTCGACCGGTAATACGAATCCCGGCCTTCCCAACAAACCGGGATCGCGCCGCTCCGGATTGGATTTCAGCTACCGGATTCCAGGGCTGAGGGACCAAATGACCTTCTACGCTGAAGGTCTGGCTGAGCACGATGAAGTCACTCCGCTTCTCGGCCCTGATGTCGCATCCTGGCTTGCGGGAATTTACATTCCACGATTGCCCAGGATCCCCAAAATGGATTTACGCGTCGAGGGGGGATACACAGACCCGCCCTATAGCGCAGGCGATGTGGCTTTCGGCGCCTTTTACTTCGATGCCACGTGGATCTCTGGTTTCCAGAATGCCGGTCACTTGATGGGAAGTTGGATGGGACGCCAGGGCCAGGGCGCGCAAGCCTGGAGCACGTACTGGTTCACTCCACAAAACAAACTCGAATTTTCTTATCGTCATCAAAAAGTGAGCCAGCAGTTCTTGTCCGGCGGGGGAACAGTGGCCGACGCCAGCGTGAAAGCCGACTTCAGGCTGAAATCGATTTTCGGGATTTCGGCCTCGGTGCAATATGAAGCCTGGACATTCCCGGTACTGGCCTTTGGGCGGCAGAACAACGTAACCACTATGATCCAGCTCTCGCTGTGGCCCAAATCAAAACGGCGCCCCGGCGCCGCGTCCGAGTAGAATTAGTGTGTATTGCGCTGATTTATGGCGACCAAAGAAATTCCAAATCGCGAAGCTGAACTGTCGAGTCCTGAATTCGATCGGGAATTGATCGTTCAGGAAGAACCTGCGCGGCTGATGCGGGATCGCATGGTCGCCCGCTTGAACGTCTTGTGGGATAAGCGGCGCTTTCTTGGCCGTTGCACCTTGATCGGTTTCGCGGCTTCGATCCTTATCGTTTTATTGATTCCGGTTCGCTATACCTCGATCACCCGGCTCATGCCGCCAGAGCAAGGCAATAGCTCCGGTATCGCCGCTATGTTGGCTTCCGTTACGGCCGGCGGCGGAGCCGGGGCTCTGGGCGCTCTCGGCGGCGATCTGTTGGGTCTCAAGACCAGCGGCGATCTTTTCCTCGGCGTACTGCACAGCCGCAGTATTCAGGATGCGCTGGTGGCAAAGTTCGATCTGCGTAAAGTTTACGGCACCGGCAGTTGGGAATCCGCGAGAAAGCAGTTGGAGCAACGCACCGACGTTACCGCCGATCGCAAAAGCGGCATCATCACCATTTCCGTCCAGGACCATGACCGGCAGCGAGTCGCGGCTCTGGCGGCGGAATACGTCGCCCAGTTGGATCGTGTAGTGACCACGATGAACAACTCCTCTGCCCACAAGGAGCGCGTGTTCCTTGAACGGCGCCTGGTCCAGGTGAATCAGGATCTGGAAGACTCCGAATGGGACTTCAGCAAGTTTGCGAGCAAGAACACCGCCATCGACATCAAGGAGCAGGGCAAATCGATGATCGAAGCGGCAGCCCTGGTGGAAGGCCAACTCATCGCCGCGCAGACAGAACTCCAAAGTCTGCGGCAGCTCTACACCGAAAATAATGTGCGAGTTCGCGCCACACAGGCGCGCGTGGATGAATTGCGGCGCCAACTACAGAAGTTAGGTGGAAGCGCGCGTCCCACTCCGGACTCGGCGACAGATACGGGAGCACCCACAGAGGCTGGAGCACCGGAAGATCATCCTCCGACGATTCGCGAACTCCCCGGTCTGGGTGTGCCTTATGCCGACCTGTTACGAAGAGTTAAGGTTCAGGAAGCGTTATTTGAAACCCTGACGAAAGAATATGAGCTGGCCAAAATTGATGAAGCCAAAGAGAGCTTGAGCGTCAAGATTTTGGATCCCGCCGATGTGCCGGAACGAAAATCATTTCCTCCGCGAACTATTTTGGTCTTCCTCTTCACGATGCTCACGTTTGCCGGTGCTGTGGTCTGGGTGGCGCTGGAATCCCGTTGGCATCATATCGATCCCCACGATCCCGGCAAGTTGCTGGCGCAGGAAGTTCTTGGAACGATTAACAGCAAGTGGCCCTGGAGGTCGCGAAGCAGGAATTGATGAGTGAAACCAGTTGAGCCAACTCTTCTGCGCCGATACCTAAGAGTAAACGCAAGAACCAGCCCTTCGGATATCATTTCAATAACAGCTCGGAATTGTTGCTTATGACCAGTACAAGCCCCGTAGCAACAGCAATCGGGGATACACAAAGCAATGGGAACATCGAATGTATCCCGCAGCCTTGCTGCCCACTGTGTGGCAGAGACGGGCAACGATTATATGCTGCGCTCGCAGACTGGTTATTCGGTGTTTCGGGAAACTGGAATCTCGATAGTTGCCGAACCTGCGACATCGCGTGGCTAGATCCGCAGCCAATAGCCGAAGACATCCCCAAGCTTTACTCTTCCTACCACACTCATCGCGCCGCTCCGCCAGCAAGAATCGGCCGCCTTCGCAGCGCAACCCATCAATGCGTACTGGCCGGAATGGGATATCCCATCGATCAGCCGAAGGAAATTCTTCCTCGCCTGCTATCCCACGTACCGTCGATAGCGCGGGCAGCGGCTCTCGGCGTAATGAGCTTGGACCCGTCGAATGGCGGAACACTGCTCGATGTGGGATGCGGGAATGGAGAGTTCATAGGGCGTATGCGCTCTTTCGGTTGGAACGTATCTGGGGTTGATCCCGATCCGGCTGCGGTGCAAAAGGGCCGGAATGAAGGTCTTAACATTTTCGCGGGAAGAATCTCCGACGTTCCCGGCAACATGCTTTACGATGTGATAACTCTCAGTCACGTTATTGAACACGTTTCCGATCCAGTTGACTTGCTCAGCGATTGCCGTAAGCGCCTTCGTCCCGAGACCGGAATTTTGGTAATAACCACGCCGAACATCAAGAGTCTTGGTCATCGATGGTTCAAAAACTATTGGCGTGGCCTTGAGATTCCGCGCCACTTGATTCTTTTCTCCCCGGACGCTCTCTCTACATGCATTGCGCGCTCCGGTCTTTATTTGCGCTCTATGCGCACCGAGACCCGGATTGCGCGATTGATCTATCCGACGAGTGCCTGTGCGAAAAATGGAAATCAAAACGTCGGGGAACGAACCGGTTTCAGCGTCGGCGCAATGTGCATGGGCTATGCGTTTCAATTCATGGAAGATGTGCTGACCTATTTTAAGAAAGATCTCGGAGAAGAAATCTACTGCGTGTGTACTGCGCCTGCGGAGGATGATGGCCACCGCAATTGACGCTAGGGGGCAAATCCGCAGCGTCGGATTGAACACGAGCTACCAGATTGGCGCACAGGTGGCGCCTGCCATTGCGGCCATGGCGGCCATCCCATTTCTTTTTCGGCATCTTGGTTCGGAAGCCTTCGGCATCATCACTCTGTTCTCCACCGTCCTGATTTATTTCATGATGCTGGACCTGGGACTGGGACGCGCTGCGACTCGCTTTATATCTCAGAGTTTGGAAGGTGATCGCCCGGATGATGTGCGCCGCTACTTCTGGGGTTCGATCTTCCTCCTCAGCTCAATCGGTATTCTTGTAAGCGTCGGTTGTATTTTCGCAGTGCCAACCGTCGCCTCCAGATATCTGAAGATCTCTCCCGCGAATTCTCAAGCAGCCATTCGGTCTTTCTACATTATTTGCGCCACGGTCCCGCTCGTAACGCTGATGGCGACATTGCGCGGCTTTCTCGAAGCATGGGGACGTTTCGCCTTCATCAGCATCGTTATGGGATGCAGTGGGGTCGCCCTCTATCTGCTTCCGGTCCTGGCCCTCCTTATGGGAGGGGGAATTGTTTCCATTGCCGCTTGCTATGTTCTGGTTCGCATATCGATGTGCGGAGCGTTTGCTATTGGGTGTCTTTGCGTCGAAGGACGGCCCGGTTTGCGCCCGATCTTCGATCTGGTTGCCGTAAAGCGAATGCTGTCGTTTGGTGGATGGCTTTCGGTATCGAATATTGTTGGCAGTGCAATTGTTTACGGCGACCGATTCCTGCTCGGCGTTTGTGTAGGGATGACGGCGGTCGCTGCCTACGGTCTTCCCGGGGACGTGATCGGAAAAATGCAGATACTGATTACCAGCTTCTGCGCCGTGCTGTTTCCGCTGATGAGCCGTTTGGATGAGTCCGGATCGACTCAATTTCAGTCTCTTTATCGCGGCGCCGTTGCCATCAGTTTGTCTTTCATGACACCGCTCGCAATTTCGGTCGTGATGGCGGCGCCGTTTCTGATGAAGCTCTGGCTTGGAGCCCGAAACACCCCGGATATCGTATTCGCTGCTCAGGTATTTCTGGCCGGCGGCGTGGTCCAGGCCATGGCTGGCCTTGCTTTCACCGCGTTGCACGCTCGTGGCCGCTCCGACCTGCCGGCCTGGGCTCATCTGGCTGAGTTGCCCGTCTATGCCTTAGTTTTTTATTTTGCTGCGACCCACTTTGGCGTGCGCGGCGCCGTGCTTGCGTGGTTGGGACGTGTCATCGTCGATTTTTGTTGTATGGCAGTTCTATTGCACCTCCACGATCACAAGGGCGGTTTTTCCATGCCACCAGAACTGGTGGCCGCAGTTATTTCTCTCTGCATTCTGCCCATTATCGTGCTTCCGTCGTTACGAGGCGGAATCGTGGCAGCGATTATCTGCGTGCTAACATGGATTTGGACTTGGCGAACCGTGCTTGACCCGGCGTTGCGAGCCTCTCTCGCAAGGATGATATTCAATCAGCGGAGTCCCGCGGCAGTTGCTCTGCTAACAAATGATCGGGGATAATTTCATAGTGGCAAATTCTACAAAACTCACAGCAGCGCCATTCGAAGCTCGTGATTCAATGCAAGCGCAGGAAAGGTCTGCGCCTCCGGTCTCGACGCCGTCGGATGCATCTGCGACAAGCCAGATGATGTACGACACGGCGAAATCGTCGAATGCAGCGCAGCCCAGGGTTTCGATAATCGTGGTCACCTACGGTTCGAGCAAGGAGATACCGGACTGCGTGGAGAGTCTGCTGAAACAGTCCGTGCCGGTAGAAATCTTCCTTGTCGATAACGCGTCTCCCGACAATACGGCGCAGATGGTCTCCGAATACGCTGCGCGTTTTGAGAATGTGCATGCAATTTTGAATACGAAGAACGTCGGTTTGGCTGCTGGAAACAACGCTCCGATGGGAAAGTGCCAGGGTGAATATCTGCTGATGCTGAATCCGGATACTTTTTTCCGGAATAACAGCCTGGAGCGGATGGTGGAATTTCTTGATCGAAATCCGGATGTTGGAGTTGTCGGGCCCAAGGAAGTAAACGCTGATGGACATCCTCACGTCAGCTTTCGCCGCAGTTGGGGCCTGCGGCACGTTTTTACCTGGCGTGTCCTGCCCTATCGCTTCCCCCGCTTTCTCCACGATCGGTTCTCGTCCTATGCGACCCAGGACGTCCTGTTCGTATCCGGATCTTGTCTGCTGATTCGGCGCAGCCTTTTCGAGCAGATCGGCGGCTACGATCCGGAATACTTTCTCTCGATTGAAGATGTTTGCGATCTCTGTCTTCGGGTCAAGCAGACAGGCAGCCGCGTGGTTTTTCTGGGCGACCAGGAAGTTGTTCATCACACCGGGCGGAGTGGCGCGCAGGCTCCTTATATCGCCATCTGGCATTCGAATCGGGACTCGGTTTACCACTTCCTGAAGCACAAGGGTGTCCTTCCGGCTCTGGTAGTGTCTTTTTTGCTGCTGACGGCCGCCGCGACAAAAACCGTGACTGCCGCCATTCTGGGCATTGCCAAGAAACGATATCGAAACATTGCCCGCATGTACGCTCGACTTTTCTGGCATCTGGTGGTGAAGAATCCCATACGCGGTGGCCGGGCCGGACTCTCCGCGTCTCCAGGGAGTGCGGCGTAGCAGCCGGTGAAGTGAGATCGACCATGCGAGGTGCGGGTAGCCGCTGATGGCAGATACATGTCCATTGTGTTGCTCTTCCCACACCAGCGTCATAGAGACTCTGCCATTTGCGCAACTCCGGCGACTTTACCTAAAGCAGATGAGTATCGACATGGGCAATCAGGAATTTGCCGCAATCGATCTCCGGAAATGTGAAGATTGCGATCTGAGATTTTATGATCCCGCTCTCATTGGGGACGAGAGGTTCTACGAGTCGCTGCAGAAGTTCGATTGGTACTACTTGTCGGAAAAACCGGAATACGAATTTGCGGCCCGGTACATTTCTTCTCAAGATCGGGTGCTTGAACTGGGGGTGGGCCGCGCCGCATTTGCGGCGAAGATCACCCCGAAATCCTACGCAGGTTTGGAATTGAGCGAAGCGGCGGCAAACCAGGCGCGGGAACGCGGACTGCAAGTGCATAAATGCAGCATCGAAGAGCATGCCCAAGATCATGCCGATTCTTACGATGTTGTATGTTCCTTTCAGGTACTTGAGCACATTGCCGACACCAGGAGTTTTATCGAGTCATCCCTGCGGTGCCTGAAGAGAGGCGGGAAACTGATTCAATCGGTTCCTCGCGAAGACAGTTTTATTGGAAGGCAATGCAACAACGTGCTGAACATGCCGCCTCATCACGCTACACGCTGGACCGATAAAGCCCTGCGCAGCGTCGCGGAGTTGTTTCATTTGCAGGTGGAAGCGTTTGGGTACGACGCGCTTTCGGATTCGCATGTGCGGGCTTATTCGGTGGCGCTTATCGAAAATTCCATGAACCGTGTTCTAGGCAGGCGGCAGCATCCCTTGGACGCTGTCTTAGGCTCGGTGCTCGTTAAGGCCCCAGTCCGTCTACTGTCGCTTTTTCTTGAGAGAGGGCTTATGGACAAGGCGCTCCGGCCTGCGGGACACTCGGTAACAGTGGTGTATCGAAAGCCTTGATTTCCGAAAACTCCAGAACGAACGGACAAGACCGCGGGCTGAAGTCCGTTCTGTTTTACAGCGATTCCCCGGGATACGGCGGGCACGAGGCCATGACCGTCGAGGCCGCCCGCCATTTGTGCCAGGATCCTAAACTCACTGTGTCATTCGCTTTCTACTCCGGTAATAACCGGCTTCAAGAGAAGTTGGAGGCGATTCAGACTGCGTCGGGAAACCTTGCCCTGCTGCCGTTCAATTTCCGGGCTGAGCGCTTACAGGCTTTTCGATCCTTGATCAGTTGGAGAAAAATCGAACAAATCCAGAGCTTGATGAAGCAGATCGATCCGGATGTAGTTGTCGTTTCGCAGGGACGCATTGAAGGCGGTAGCATGGGCCTGTTAGCCGCCAAACGGGCCGGCTATCACACCATCAGTTATCTCCCTGTGGCCCACCCGGTCTCGGTTTCAGGCAGGCCTTTTGCCGTATGGATTCGTGAGATGGTGAACGGCTACTTTTATCGCTTACCCGACAAGATCATCACCATCAGTGAGAGTTCGCGGCGCATGCTTCGGGAAAGAGACGCCACGCCCAATGTGGTCGTGGTGCCAAACGCAGTGGAGGCGCCGCCCATTCAGGAATTGGACCGGCAAAGATTTCGAGAGGCCCAGGGCATAGCAAAAGATGAGTATTTGGTCGCGACAATCGGCAGGATTCAGTTCAAAGACAAAGGGCAAGACTTCGCTATTAAGGCTATCGCACATTTTCGAAATGAGATTGAGGGCTGCAAGTTTGTGTTTGTCGGCGAGGGGCCGGACGAACACAAACTCAAGGAAATGATCGATAACTTCGATCTGTCTCGCCAAGTGAAGATCGTGCCCTGGACCCCAAATCCCACGGAAGTCTACGCGGGCTCCGACATGCTTCTGATTCCTTCAAGATTCGAAGGTGTGCCGTTGGTGATGCTGGAGGCGATGGCGTATGGATTGCCCATAGTGGCGACCAATGTAGACGGGATGGCGGATCTTCTTCCCCCGCACTGGTTGTTCCCCGCCGGCGACTGCGGAGCCCTCATGGAAACATTGTTGCGCGTCCGGAAGAGCGACAATTCCAGCGTATTGGAACAACACCGGAATCAGGTTGCCAACGATTTCACAGCCCAGAAGTTTTGCATGCAATTCAGCGCGGCCGTTTATGAGCAGGCAGAGCCATTGAGGTTGTCGAAGGAATTATGATTTCGACTCCACTCGCCGACACGGTGCTGGGTATCTCCCTGGCCGTGTCCCTGCTGACCTACATCCAGGTCAGCAAGCGGGACGGCAGCTACCTGAACATTTTGACGCCTGCCTTCGTCATCAATATTCCTGCTTATTATCTTTTGCCTCTGTTCTACACGCATGTGATGGGCAATGATGGCAGTCCCTATGCATACATTTACGTCTATGCCACGCTGGCCCTGGAAAACGTCGCTTTCGCGTATTTCTATAGGCGGCCCGCGAAAACTCTGTTGCGGTTTCCCGTTGCTTACTCCTACGGAAATTTCTTCCGGCTCGCCGTAATATTCACGGCGGTGGCTTTTCTGATGTACTTGCCCGTGTTAATTCAGTTTCGCGCATACCTGTTGGATCCCAGGCAAATCTACCGCGAAACGCGAACCGGGTTTGGGATCAATTTTTATGTTTCCAATGTGTTTGCTTACCTGGCCATCATTCTCGCCCTGTTCAGCAAAAGATCATGGCTGAGCAACGTGGCGGTCATACTTGCGGCGACGTTACTGGTGTCAATGCATGGGAGCAAAGGGTTGGTGCTGAATGTGGTTTTTCTTGTCGCCCTTTTCGTCGTGTATGTTGCCCAACGCAAAGTGGGCTTGTTTCCATCACTGCTGGCCGGCCTTGCCATAGGTTTCCTGGCGCTCGCACTCTTTGCGGCGACGATGGCGCTGGGAGACAATGCCTTCGACATTTTGCAGTCGGTCAGCGAATACTCCGACTACACGCGGAATGGAATGCTGGTGATTGATTCGAAGATGCCTCTGCAGTACGGTCGCCTGACCATGGAGGCCAATGTCATCGGCCGTATTCCGCGCGCTCTGATGCCGGGCAAGCCCAAGAACTTCGGATATCTATATCTTGCTGATGTGTTCTTCCCCGAGTCGTTTGACCAGGATGCAGGAGCTCCAGATTTTGGAATCGGAGTGCAGTACGCTGACTTCGGGATCTTCGCTATCGTTTATCTGGCGGCTTTTGCGGCTCTCCGGGGATGGCTGGCTCGCGTGTTCGTCAACCGCTTAAGACTTACCCGCCATCCGGCCGATTTCTACCTCTTGGCGTTCTTCGCTAATATTTCATTGTTTTCCGTCGGCGGCGTTGGCTGGTTGCTGCCTGAGGCTCTGACCGTGGCGGCGTTTCTCTGCATTGCTTCACGCATCGGATCTAAGAAAGTGTATCGGGAGCGCATTGTGTCCAAGCCTCGTTTTGTTGCTGCAAACAACTAACACAAGACGCGGCCACTCTATATGGACCGGCGGAGTAGGCACGAACGATGCAGGAGCGCTCCGTGCTCCGAACTGAGGATCTCGCAGTTTGAAATTTCGGGGAATGAATGGCGCTATTAAAAATATGGCGGACTGTTCGCCGGCAGGGTGTGGGTTCTGCTCTGCAAAAAATACTCACCATCGGTCCCGCATACTTTGGTGGAATCAAGCACTGGAGGCTGCGCCGATGCCAATGCTGCGAGCGAATGACGGTATTCATCGCTCACCGCAACGGTTCGGCTGAATTTCGGGCCTGCTTGTTTTGTTCGGCCAATGAGCGCTATGAACTTCTAGCAGCGGAGATCAGGCAGAGGTATGGAAAGAGGCTGCCGGAAATGGATGTGCTCGAATTGGATCCTCATTCTCCGTTGAGAGCCATTCTGTCTTCCGCGCGCACCTACACCCGAACTTTCTACGAAGAGGGTGGTTCCGGGTTGCAGAGAGACGGTGCCGTTTGCGCGGACATAAGCGCCCTTAGCTTCGAGAATGGCTCGTTCGATCTGATCGTCTCGTCGGAAGTCCTTGAGCACGTGCCCCAACTGGAAAAAGCGTTGCGCGAAAGCGCCAGGGTCCTGCGACGTGGTGGAGTTCATCTCTTCACGGTACCCCCGCGAGTGGCCACGAGAAGGCGGGCCGAAATCATCGACCGGGAAATCAAGCACATTGAGCCTCCGGAATATCATCAAGACCCTTTGTGCCCTGAGGGAATACTGGCCTTCTGGGATATTGGTCCTGATCTTGCGCATGCACTTCCAATCGAAGGTCTTGAAATTAAGATAGCGCGCGGTCCGGTTGGCGCCGATGGCCGGATAGTTTGGATCGCCGAAAGAATTGCAGCCTAACGCCTTTTTCCGCAAACGGGAACCCGCGCTGGAGTTCCCCTCCCGTGTACTTCTGGTGACACAAATTGTTGCCGTCCAATACTGGCCGTGGTACAGTACACTCGTGTTGCTGTTGCTGTTTTAGTCCATCCTGAGCCACATTGCTTAACACTTTTTGAATAATGAGCCAAAGGGCGAGTAGTGGCTGTGCCTTGGTCGTCTTTCTCGCGGGGATTCTCGTCGGATGCGGCGGTTCGTCGGGACCGACTCCCACGACATCTCCTTCGATCGTCCAAGGTCCGAGCGACCAAACCGTAACCGTCGGTCAGACCGCCACTTTTACCGTCATGGCTTCTGGGGTCACGCCCCTCGCCTACCAGTGGACGAAAAATGGATCCCCCATCCCAAAGGCAACAGGCGTTTCTTACACAACGCCAGCAACTACCTTGGGAGACAATACGGCGCAGCTCCAGGTTTCTGTCACCAATTCTGCGGGCGAGGCAACCAGCCCGGCCGCTGTTCTGTCCGTCCATCCGCCGCCCGACATAACAACATTTCACAACGACAATCTTCGTACTGGGCAAAACCTCGCAGAGACTTATCTGACGCCACAAAATGTCAACGCCTCAAGTTTTGGCAGGATTGGGTTTCTCGCGGTAGACGGGAAAGTGGACGCGCAGCCGCTATTTCTCGGCGATGTGGCAATCCCTGGACAGGGCACCCATAACGTCCTGTATGTGGCCACCGAGCACGATAGCGTCTACGCATTTGATGCCGATACGCAAACGCTGCTTTGGCGAGTTTCCATGCTGGGCGCGGGAGACACCACCAGCGATGATCGCCAATGTACTGAGGCGGTTACTCCAGAGATTGGAATTACAGCCACACCGGTGATCGACCCCACGCGCGGTCCTAATGGCCTTATATATCTGGTAGCGGCGACGGAGGATAGCGCGGGAGCTTTCCATTTTTGGATGCACGCGTTGGATGTTACGACCGGGGCGGATATGTTAGGTGGCCCATTCGAGATCCAGGCGCAATATCCGGCATTGGGAGGCACTACAACTTTTGATCCTGAGCAATACCTGGGACGGGCAGCCCTTTTGCTGGTAAATGGGATCGTCTACACCTCGTGGGCTTCGCACTGCGATATAGAGCCTTACGCAGGATGGGTGATCAGCTACGACGGGGCCACTTTGAAGCAAGCCGGTGTATTGAATCTCACGCCGAATGGCCGCTGGGGCGGAATTTGGATGGCGGGGGATGGCCCGGCAGCCGACGAAGCCGGCAACATCTACTTGCTCGATGGCAATGGCACCTTCGACACGTCGCTAAATTCCAGCGGTTATCCCAGCCAGGGCGATTTTGGCAACGCCATCGTAAAGATTTCCGCCACGGGAAGCCTGAGCGTGACGGATTATTTCGCTCCCCACGACACGGTTGCACAGTCCGATGGCGACTATGATCTTGGATCCGGCGGCGTCTTGCTGTTGCCGGACACCGTAGATGATGCGGGAAAAACCTGGCATCTTGCGCTCGGATCCGGCAAGACCGGCTCCATCTACGTGGTTGACCGCGATGACATGGGAAAGTTCAACCCGTCCAGCAATAATATCCGGCAGGAAATCCCCTTGTGTTGTCCGCCCTTCGGTGGCTTGTATGGACCTATATTTTCAACCCCCGCCTACTTCAACTCCACCGTGTATTTTGCCGCGGTAACCGCGCCCCTGCAAGCGTTCGCGGTATCGAACGGCCAACTTTCATCGTCCTATACCATGATTTCCAGTAATCACTTTCCCTATCCCGGCGCTACGCCCAGCATCTCGGCCAACGGCAGCGACAGCGCAATTTTGTGGGCTGTCGAAAATGGAACGATCGCGGTCTTACACGCCTACGACGCCAATAACTTGTCAGCTGAACTCTACAACAGCAATCTGATGCCTACGCGCGACCAGTTCGCAGGAAATAAGTTCATCGTGCCCACTGTGGCCAATGGCAAGGTTTATGTGGGAACAACCACTGGCGTTGCAGTGTTCGGACTTCTGCCGTAATCGCTAATCAGAACGATAATCATAGCTTGGTCGCGCCTGGTAGCGATCAGGATATCGGTGCCTGCGATGCCACCTCGAACGCCGGTGCCGAACGCACAAAGAAAGTTCGACGTGCTGTGGGCAGGACGATATTTCAAGCATCGCTGAATGGTCATGCCTCTTTGTTTCGGTTCCGGCGCGGAATTCCGGGTAAGATTTATCTCGAACCCATCAGACCGAAGCGCCGAGTTCTCTCTCCGAACCCCGCTGTCCTTGACGGATTCACTGGAAGGCTTCTAGCATGACCGCAGTGATTTTTGACGCGAGATGGTTGGGTGACCATGGAATTGGCCGCTTCGCCCACCAGGTATATCGTTCCTTTCCGGATTTGACTCCATTTAACGTCAAGCGCAGGCCCTTTCATCCTTTCGATCCGTGGTTGCTCGGATCCGCGCTGCGGGGTCTTCACGCCGAGCGTTATTTCAGTCCAGGCTACAATTCGCCAGCGGCTTGGAACGGCCACTTCGTGTTCACGCTGCATGACCTCAATCATTTGAAGGTTACAGATAATTCCAATGCGCTGAAGCGCGCGTATTACCAGTACGTAATCAAGCCCGCTTGCCACCGCGCTGACTTCGTGCTGACCATTTCGGAATATGCGCGCAACGAGATTCTGGATTGGTCGAAAGCCGGAACCGACCGCATCGTGAATGTTGGCAATGGAGTAGGCTTGCCATTTTGTTCGGAAGGAGCCAGGTTCCAGCCGGGATTTCCTTACTTCGTGTATGTTGGCAGTCAAAAAGCGAATAAGAACCTGCCTCGCTTGCTGGAAGCCTATGCGCAAAGTGGCGCAAAGGGTGAAATCCGCTTAGTGATGACAGGCGCGCCCGAGGCCCCGCTCTCGCTCGAAATCCAGCGGCTGGGTCTAAGCCAGGATGTCGTTTTCGTCGGCTCCAGGACTACGGAAGAGTTAGCCGAGCTTTATCGAGGGGCACTGGCGCTCATGTTTCCCTCCCTGTATGAAGGATTTGGCATGCCGCCGCTCGAGGCCATGGCCTGCGGAACCCCGGTTCTGACATCGAATGTCTGCGCTATTCCAGAAACGGTGGGAGATGCGGCGCTCCTCATCGACCCTCGAAGCACCGAGCAAATCGCCGATGGTATCCGCCGCCTCGCGAATGATTCCGCATTGAGAGCGAATCTGCGAGAAAAAGGCCTGCTTCGCGCAGCTGAATCCAGTTGGGAAAAAACAGCCGTCCGTATAAAGGAAATTCTGCAAGCCATGGGAAAATGATACTGCCTATGGCCGGACGCTTACCCAAGCAGTGCCGAGTTGGTCCTCCGGCATCAGCCTCCAAAACGGGATTGCGATTGCCCTTTTGTGCGCGAGATTTGGATACTTGCGCTTACTCCCGTCTATACTAAGAACGGCACAATCAAATGGATAAACTCGGGAATTCAAGGGGGCTGGAGAGTCGCCTTTGAATGTCAAATCGAAAGAAGGTCGTCCCTTCGGGAATCAATTTTGCTGTTTCCTGGGTACCTGGTTTGGCAACAAATTGTGATCGGGAAGGCACTGGCCCGCAACTTTTCCTTGGTTCGGCGGGTTATATCCTGGGTTATAAAGATATTTAGCCTACATTTGCAGAACTTAATGTCCGCGTGCCGCAATGATTGGAGAAACAAAGGACGATGGTTGAGATTTCCGTACTGATACCGGCTAAGAACGAGGCTCTGAACATCCGGACTTGCCTGGACGCCGTCTTCTCCCAATCTTCGGCCTGCCGGTTTGAAGTGGTTCTGGTGGATTCCGGATCGACGGATGGCACGCCGGAGATCGTCAGCGGTTATCCCGTGCGACTGTATCGTATCGCGCCCGAAGAGTTTCATCATGCGCGCACCAGGAATTATCTGGCCAGTCTGTCCCTGGGAAAACATCTCGTGTATTTGAATGCGGACGCATTCCCGGCTTCTTCCACCTGGCTCACTTCGTTGATTTCAAATTTTTCTGATTCCACTGTTGGGGCGGTTTACGGACGTCACCTGCCGAAACCGGACTGCAGTCTCGAGCGGCAGATGGTGTTGTCCACTATGTACCCGGACCTGCGAGTCGTCAAAGAGCCGAACCGGAAAGCGGAACTGGGCTATCGTTACTACCACTTTTCTACCGTCAACGCCGCTATTCGAAAGAGTGTCTGGGAGTCTCATCCTTTTCCGGAACAGCTGAAGATTTACGAGGACGTCGGCATTGCCAAAGCTATCTTGGATGCCGGGTGGAAGATCGTCTACGATCCGACCGCCACGGTTCACCACTCGGACAATCATACGTCCGCAAACTTGTTCAAACGCTATTTCGATATCGGTGTGGTATGGAGGAGATTGGGGATGTGGGATGGCGCCACGCGCTCGTCGGTTTTCCACGACGGCTGGCGAATTCTGCGCCGCAAGCTTACCCACGGAGCTGCCGGCGCGAGTAATGGCACCAAGCTAGGTTCTCTTGTGGATGATGCCGCCAAGTATGCCGGTCTGATGCTGGGCAAAAATGAGCATCTCGTGCCCTTACGGATCAAACGCAAGATGAGCGGTGTGCACTTCTATGAATAATGTTGTCTCTCGGCTGTTAGGTAAGCAAAATTGTAAAGGAGCAGGTACATGCCCAAGGCATTAGTCACGGGCGGCGCGGGTTTTATGGGATCGCACGTCGCCGAAAACCTTCTGATGCAAGGTCACGAGGTTGTCGTATTGGACGACTTGAGCGGAGGGTTTGTCGACAACGTGCCGGCCGGAGCGACGTTCGTGAAAGGGTCAATCGTTGATACGCGGCTGATCGAACAATTGTTTGAAAGACATGGCTTCACCTACGTCTACCACCTTGCAGCCTACGCCGCCGAAGGGTTAAGCCACTTCATCCGGCGATTCAATTACGAGAACAATTTGATTGGCTCGGTGAACTTGATAAACGCCGCCGTGAACCACGACGTGCGGTGCTTTGTCTTCACTTCCTCGATCGCCGTTTACGGCTCCGGTCAATCTCCGATGACGGAGGACATGACTCCTGTTCCGGAAGATCCTTATGGAATCGCCAAGTTGGCCGTGGAGTACGACCTGGCAGCGAGCCACGAAATGTTCGGCATGGACTACATCATTTTCCGCCCCCACAACGTTTATGGCGAGCGGCAGAATATTGGTGATCGCTATCGCAATGTAGTCGGCATTTTCATGAATCAATTGCTTCGCTCTGAGCCCATGTCGATCTTCGGAGACGGCACCCAGGTGCGCGCCTTTACTCACATAAATGACGTCGCTCCGGTAATTGCGGCTTCAGTGGATTATCCTTCTGCTCGAAACGAAATTTTCAATTTGGGTGCGGATGAACCGCGCACCGTCAACGATCTTGCCGGAATAGTCGCGAACGCCATGGGTAAGAAGTGCCGCACGACGCACCTCGAGCCCCGCAAAGAAGTGAAGATTGCTTTTTCCGATCACAGTAAGGCGGAAGCAATATTTGGCAAGCCGGCAAAGACTTCCCTCGAGGCCGGCATTCATTCGATGGCGGAATGGGTACAGAAACACGGCGCACGGGCCAGCAATACGTTCGACGAAATCGAAGTGGCCAAGAACATGCCGCCAGCCTGGGCGGCGAGAACAGCAGTGAGCGCATAGGTCTCTGGTAAAGACGGCAAGGGAACGGCTGTGGAATCGTCAGTAGCTATTTCGATATAGGATATACTTTAAGATATTTAACAAATCTGGAACACGCCGGAAACTGATCGTTCGAGGTTCAGAGATGCGCGCTGGTTCGCGCAGGAAAACTGGACGGCGGGAGAATCCTCGTACTGGATCCTCGTACTAAAGATGGGTTCTGCGGGACGATTGGCCTGGTTCTGGCTGGCATTCAGGTTTCGTACCTTTACCATTGAAGAGTCATCACAATGCTAACGGTACGAGACAAAACAAGCTGATTGAGCTTCGGGCCCCTGATGTAACCGCCACTTCGTAGAAGGCTCAAAGAATTTATGATTCGCAAGCGATTGAGTTACGCTCGCTTCCAGCTGAGATTCCTCACGCTGCTCCTGCCCGCCCTGGCATATTTCATTGCGGCCCGAGTGCATCTAGGCATCAACATTCTCTACGGACGCCGCCCTTCCGGGCTACCCTCGTACTGGGGGATAGTTCTGCTCACCACTATCGCCTGGGCAATTGTTGCCGAGGAGTCCGGGCTCTGGAACATCGAGCAGCTCTATATTCCCTGGGGGAAGTCCCGGCGGTTGCTCGAGGCTTTAGCCTTTACTTACGCCGTCGTAATGGCCGGAGTATTTCTTTATCGCCAGGTGAGTTATTCCCGAGCCGTTGTCGCGCTGAGCGCTCTGGCTTTATTCATTCTTGCAACCGCGCTGCGCATTATTTTCCGCGTCTTCCTGGAGTGGGCTCGCGCATCCGGCCGCAGCGCGGTGAAAATCCTCATTGTCGGCGCAGGTTCCTACGCCAAGGCCGTCGCCAACACACTGATTGAGGGCCAGGTTCTGCCCTGCAAGATCGCCGGTTACGTGCGGCTTCCGGGTCAGCCCGTCGAGGTCGAGGGAAGCCCCGTATTTGAATTGGGAGAACTCCCTAACTTCACCAATGGCGACTCTATCAACGACATCGTGATCGCCCTGCCTCCCGACCGATTGCATGAGTTGCAACTCGTGCTTCCTATGTTGGAGCGATTTTGCGTGCCTACTCGCATGGCGCTGGATCTGGCGCCGGGAGTCGAACTGCGAAACCAACTGATCGATCTCGGCGGGGTTCGCATGCTGGATTTGCGCCCAACTCTGGCGGATTGTCCTTCTTACCTGGTGCACAAGCGCGCCTTCGACATCGCGCTGTCACTCCTGATTATCGGGTTGACCTGGCCATTGATGGTGCTGATTGCCTTGGTCGTACGCATGGAAAGTCCTGGCCCGGTGTTCTTTTCCCAGGACCGCGTCGGTTTGAACGGCCGCGTGTTCCGCATGTTGAAGTTCCGCAGCATGCAGATGGGCACCTGCGAGGAGGGCGATACCCGCTGGACTTGTGAGGAAGACCCGCGCCGCACTCGTGTGGGCGCCTTTCTGCGGCGAAGCAATCTCGACGAACTTCCTCAGTTTTTCAATGTTCTGAAGGGCGACATGAGCATTGTCGGCCCACGTCCGGAACGGCCCTACTTCGTCGAAAGATTCCTTTGCGAATTCGATAAATACAATTCGCGGCATTTCTTCAAAGCCGGCATCACTGGCTGGGCCCAGGTCAACGGCTGGCGCGGCGACACTTCCATCGAGAAGCGGGTCGAATACGACCTCTTCTACCTTCGCAATTGGAGCCTTACCTTCGATCTCCAGATCATCACCCTCACATTTCTGCGCATGTTCAGCAGCAAGAATGCCTACTAAATCGGCGACCTGTTTTAAGTCGACCTCCTCTTCGCTCGGGTATGGAGCCAAGCGTGTCTTTCCGCGCATTCCGTAAACTATTTCCCCTCGTAATCGTGTGGCTCTTTCGGGCCATCTCTGGCACTCGCGGGCTATTCACCAAATTTCAGCTTGCGCTTAGAGTGGTTGGTGAGCAGCACTTGGGGGAGGGCTGATCAGCAAACGTCCCACGACTCAAAACAGAGTCCGGGACGTTTTGTTTTGCGCGTGAAATAGCGTGCGCCACACTTACTTCTTGTAAATCACGCCATCCTTCATCACAAAACTGACTTTCTGCAATTCTGAAATATCCTGCAAGGGATCGCCCGGTACGGCCACGATATCGGCCAAATATCCGGGCTCAAGGGACCCGATCTGGCCTTCCCATCCCAGAGCCTTCGCTCCGTTCAATAGACCGGCCTGCAGCACGGCCAAAGGCGACATGCCATATTGCACCATCAATACAAACTCCCGCGCCTGCGTTCCATGCGGAAACGGACCAACGTCCGAACCCACCGCCATGGGCACACCCGCGGCAATTTGCTTCTTGAACTCCTGTGCGTGCAGATCAAGCATCTGCCGCTCCCGCGCTGCCTGCTGCGGCGTCGCTGCATGATCGGCAAAATATTCGAAGATGGTAAATGTCGGCACGGCAAAAATCTGTTTCTCCCGCATCAGCCGCACGGTCTCGTCGCCGAGTTGAATCGCGTGATCGATGGTGACCGTGCCAGCCTGTGCCGCAAAAAGCGTGCCCGGCTCGCCGGTCGCATGAACCGCAACGCGCTTGCCTAGCCGTGCCGCTTCTTTCACCGCCGCCGCCAGTTCTTCTTCGCTGTACTGATAGGGAGTAGAGAGCTTGCCGTCTTGCACATGATCCGGCCCGGTTTCGTAAATCTTGATGAAGTCCGCGCCTTCCTTAAACTGCTCGCGCATTACGCCGATCAATTCGTCTCCGTTGTTCGCATAGTCGGCATTCGGCAGAACATGTTGCGCGGGATTGTAGCCAATCGCATCCTCATGCCCGCCAAGAATGTTGATCGCATTCCCACTGATGCGTAGCCTCGGACCGGGAATTTGTCCGTGATCAATCGCATCTCGCACGGCAGTATCAGCAGAGCCCGCACCCTCGGTGCCCATATCACGCTCGGCTGTAAACCCAGCCATCAAATCATCACGAGCCGCCAGCACCGCGTTGATCGTCCGCTGCGGTACCGACTCCTGCACCGTCTGCAAATCTTCCGCCCCCGGATGAAGAAACAGATGCACATGCGCATCGATCAATCCCGGCATCAGCGTGCGGTCGCCCAAGTCAATTACCTGAGCTCCCGCCGGATGCTTCACCGACGTGCCCGCCTCCACAATGCGTTGCCCTTGAACAAGGACTTCTCCCGGCCGCAAGATTTGTCCCTTCTTCACGTCCAGCAGTCGCGCCGCGTGAAGCACAATCGGAGCTCCGGGCGCGGACGCCTGAGCCGATGCGCGAATCGCAAAGGCAAACGACAATCCCATTACCGCCAACAGCAGTAAAAAACGTAAGGTGTTCATATTTTGTCGGACGCGATAGTAGCACCATGAGTGTTCCGGAAACCAGTTGGCTTTCAGCGCGTCCAGCGCCTTGAAAGTTTGACACCGCGTCAGTGCCGTTCCTATACTCGCTCACGCCGCAAATTCCAGTCTGTGGGGACTTCTATGAAAAAAAGTTTGATCGTTTTCCTGATCGCCTCCGCTTTCACTTTCGTCCAAATAAGCTTCGCGCAAACTCCTGGCGTTCACCAGCCAACCCTCACTCCGCAAATCAGCGGCACCACGAATTTGCTTATTGCCGTCAGCCCGGTCAACTCCCAGATTGTTTGGGCCGCCGGCATCAATGGCACCTACGCTGTCACCACCGATGGCGGCGCACACTGGCGCTCCGATGTCGTTCCCGGAGCCGAAGCGCTCCAGTTCCGCGACGTGCAGGGAGTTAGCGCCAATGTCGCCTATCTGCTCTCGATTGGCAACTACGCCACGAATTTTCAGATTTATAAAACCGTCAACGGCGGCACCACGTGGACCATCGAATTCACGAACGAATTGCCCGAAGCCTTCTACGATTGCTTCGCTTTCTGGACCCCAACCAATGGCGTCGCGCACGATGATTCGGAGAATGGAATATTTCCCGATCTGCTCACCACCAACGGCAAGACCTGGCAGTCGATCGCCAACAGAATGCCGCCGCCGTTGCCCGGGGAAGCATCATTTTCTTCCAGCGGAACCTGCATCACCACCCAAGGTTCGAGCAACGCATGGATTACGACTGGCGGCTCATCCATCGCGCGAATTCTCTACACTTATGACGGTGGTTTTACCTGGAACGCATCGGATACTCCGCTGACCAGTTCCCCATCCGCCGGTGGCTTCAGCGTCGCTTTTCGCAATCCCTTGAACGGCGTAGTCGGCGGCGGCGATTTGTCTTCCAGCAACAACGCGCAAATGGCGGTCTCCGATGACGGCGGCCAAACCTGGGCTCTCACCAACACACCGCCGGTCCAGGGAGCGATTTTCGGCCTCGCCTACGCGGGCGGAATGCATTTCGCCAATGTGCAGAATGGCAACGATGAAAATAATCGCACCGTGATCGTCACCGGCGAAGCGCCGCCGGACTTCACCTCCGGTCAAGGCGCATGGACCCCCGACGAAGGCCAGACCTGGTTCCCGTTGCCCAACGTGAGCGGCTACTGGGGCGTCGCCTTCGCCAACCCTAAAGCCGGATGGTTCGTGGGCAACAACGGCCAAATTCTGAAGATCAGTTTCTAGCTGGTGATCTTCGATACTAATTACCTGTCATGCTGAGCGCAGCAGGATCGTCCAAAGGACGGTCCTGCAAAGCCGAAGCATCCCTAAGAGCATCACGGACGCTGCCCCCGCGCGCTTCCGCCCGAGAACTAGCTTGTCCTCCTGCTTCTAAATTCAGCAAATGTGCTTTTACTTCGAGTCCTCCCGCAAAACCCGTGAGCTTTCCGGACGATCCAATGACTCGATGGCAAGGAACGATGATCGATACTGGGTTTCTTCCGTTCGCGGCGCCAATAGCTCGTGTAGCCCGCGGATTTCCCATCTGTTTTGCCAGCTGCCCGTAGCTTCTGGTCTCTCCAAATGGTATGGCCAGCAAAGCCTCCCATACGTCTTTCTGAAAACGAGTGCCTCTCATGTCGAGAGCAACGGAAAACGTTTTTCGTTTTCCGGCGAAGTATTCACCTAGCTGCCGTTCCGTCTCCACCAGAACGGCATGCCGATCGTTCGTAACCAGTTCGCTCACCCGCACACGACGGGGATTATCTTTTTCCCAGAGGATAGCCACCAGGGCTTTGTCACTAGCGACCAGTTTCAGTTTTCCCACAGGCGATTCAATCATTTTGTAAGCAAGACTCATAATCTTTTCCTTTCCCGTTTATGAATGCGTTGACGTAGGGCTTTAAGAAAGTCGCACGGCGATCCACCTGAGGCGATCAACGTGAGACATTTGGTCGGCTAACGACAGCGCTCCCCGCGGCCCAAAGATGTTGCGCCGCATAGGCACGCCACGGGCGCCAGGCCTCAGCGCGAATCAACAGGTTCGCCGGCGTTGACTTCTCGCCATCCATTGTCTCCACGCTGCGCAGCAGCCCAATGTCAGCCGCTGGAAACGCGTCCATCTCGCGGATCGCGCGAAGAGCGATGTACTGTGCGGTCCATTCGCCAATTCCGCGAATCGTTCGCAAACGCGTCACCGTATCTTCAATACTGCCGAACGGACAGAACAAGTTCGGATCGGCCAGTGCCGTTTCGGCGACTGCCTTTAACGCGGTCAAACGCGCGGCCGGCATGGCCAAGCCGATAGAGCCAGCCGAGGCCAGTCGCTTTGCAGTGGGAAACACATGAGACAAATCCGGATGGATCAGGAAAGACTTCGGCACAGCGCGGCCGTGAAGTGCAACAAGCTGGCCAGCGTATCGCCGCGCAGCGACCACAGTGATTTGTTGACCCAGGACTGCCCGTACAGCTATCTCAAAACCATCCCAACCGCCGGGAGCTCTCAACCCCGGACGCTTTGCCACCAGTGGCGCGAGCACCGGATCGCCGGAGAGGTGATCGTCAATCGTTTCGATGTCAGCTCCAAGATCGAAAAGACACCGAACCCGGGCAACAATCTTAGGTAACAGCCGCACATCTGGGAAGCGAATGCTGACGCCCAAACTTTGTCGCTCCGGCAGGTGCGTCACTTCGATGCTTCCCATCGCCCCATCCACTTCAACGGCGCGCAGATAGCGGTCACCGTCGACTATTTCGACACCCGGAATCGCCCGCGCGCGCAAAAAGTCGAGCATGCAATCCCAGTCATAGGGCGGACGGTAGCGCAGCCGAAGGGCAACATCCTTTCCTTCATGTCTGGCGGAACTCTTTCTGCGCAAAGCGCTGGGAGGCCGATGGAACAAGTTGCGAAATGTTTCGTTGAATCGCCGCACGCTGCCGAATCCGGCCGCCATGGCCACGTCAGTCATTGACATCCGGGTGTCATGGATGAGTTGCTTCGCGAAAAGCACTCGCCGCGTTTGTGCCACCGAGATCGGCGATGCTCCGAGGTGTTGAAGAAATAAGCGCCGCAGTTGACGTTCACCCAGGCCCAGGCGTTCCGCCAGTTTTTCAACGCTATTCTCTCCGCCGTCCAGGGCTCCCTCAGCGATAAGAGCCAGGGCGCGGGAAACTGTATTCGAAGTCCCGCGCCATGAAGCCAGGTCAGGAGCCGTTTCCGGACGGCAGCGAAGGCAGGGGCGAAATCCGGCATCCTGTGCGGCCGCCGCCGAGCCGAAGAAAGTGCAGTTCTCAAACTTGGCTGTGCGCGCCGGGCAGATGGGACGACAGTAGATGCCCGTCGATGAGATGCCGACGAACATCAACCCATCAAAGCGGGAGTCCCGGCTCTGCAAGGCGCGATAACAAGCTTCACGGCTGGGTAATTCCATGACCTGATTTTCGCACGCACGATGGGGCTGAACTAGCGGTTTCCGGACATGGTCAATTCCAGTATTTTCATGGCTTCCATCGGACTCATGTGGGGTCAGCTGCCCTCGGCTGTCCGGCGGCCCAGTCTCATCGGGCCGCTGCTATCGACTCCCGAAAAAGTTCGAACGCTCCGGCGTCACAGTGCGCGAAATCCTCTATGAAATAATTGCGCAAAAGCTAGTCTAGAGCACACCAGGAAAACACTGTGAAGTATCCCGCGGTTTTCCACAGCGTCATGTGACATGTAACCTTGCTCCCTCAACTCAAATCACGTAATCATGACTGAGGCGCACGGAGCACGGTGAGTACAATCTTTCCGAGCTTAAGTCCTTTATTCGGCGTATTTGACCTGTAACTCTTTTAGGCTGCAGATTTTGCGGATAATTTCGTGCTACGGCGATGATTCCAATCACCAGGGGAGAGGGGTGGAGTACTAAGACAGTAAACTTTTCTGAAGAAATAGATCGGCGTTCGTGCCTGGCCAAAAAATGAATTTCTGAAGCCGGGGCCAAAGATGGGAGTCCCGCGAACGACTCTGAGAACGAGAAAGCGCTTTTCGATAGCAAAGGCAATGAAACGCTCTTCCCCGCGCCAAGTTCTTAGCTAGAAGTCACAGCTCTCAGCTCATTGCTAACAGCTAACAGCTGTTTTCATATACACTTTCCGCCATCATGCGAAATCGATTTTCATCGAGCGTTATCTTGTTCCTGCTCGGGCTCTCCATCGCCGGGTCGGCGTTTATGCTGCACGCGTCCGCGAAGTCCAATCATGAAGTCAAAACACAATCCTTCGGCGAGCACGACGGGAGGCCTGTCAACTTGTACACCTTAACCAACTCGCACGGTCTGGAACTTCGAGCCATGAATTATGGCGGCATCATCGTCTCTTTGCGCGTGCCCGACCGCAAAGGCCAGATGGCCGACATTGTCTTAGGTCACGACAAGTTTGAAGGCTACGTCCCGAACCCTCCATTTCTGGGCGCAATCATCGGTCGTTATGCGAATCGCATCGCCAACGGAGCCTTCACTCTTGACGGCAAGAAATACACGCTCGAAAAAAATGATGGACCCAACACTCTGCACAGCGGAACTCACGGCTTCGATAAACAGATGTGGACTGGCGAACCGGTGAAAGGGAAGTCGGCTGTCGCGTTCACCTACCTGAGCAAAGACGGCGAGTCGGGCTTCCCCGGCAACATGAAAGTCGAAGTCACCTACACGCTCAACGATGAAAACGAGTTGGTTATCGATTACGAAGCGACGACCGACAAGCCAACGGTCGTGAACCTGACCCAGCACACCTACTTCAATCTTTCGGGCGAAGGCAGCGGCGACATTCTCAATACCGAAATGCAACTCAACGCCAGCCGCTTCACTCCCGTCGACAGCACGCTGATTCCCACAGGCGAGCTGCGACCGGTGAAGGGAACTCCAATGGATTTCACGACGCCGACGAAAATCGGCGCGCGCATCGACGACAAATACGATCAGTTGATGTTGGGCAAAGGCTACGACCACAACTTCGTCATCGATCGTAAGGGCGAAGGGTTAGCGCTGGCCGCGCGCGCCTACGATCCCGCAAGTGGCCGCGTGCTGGAAGTCTCAACCACGCAGCCCGGTGTCCAGTTTTATACCGGAAACTTTCTTGATGGAACGGTTACTGGCAAGCAAGGCCACGCCTACCAGCGCCGCAACGCTTTCTGCCTGGAAACCCAGCACTATCCGGACTCGCCGAACCATCCTGATTTTGCGACAACGACATTGCGCCCGGATGAAAGGTTCCACTCGCAAACAGTTTTCAAATTCTCAACGCGATAATAATGAAAGAGGATTAAGAGGCATCCGAAAAACGCCTCGATCAGAGATCGGGAAGGGCACGAGTTCTACTCGTGCCGCTAAGGTTCTTCAATGACCCGCGCTTCAGCGCCTGAGGTATGATTTCGGTCTATTCCGATGCCAGCGCCTCGAGCAGCGCCCTCTCAACTTTTTTTTGATGTTCCACCGTCAGCTTTCTGCCGCTAGCGGTTAAATAGAAAGTATCAATCGCCATCTGCCCTTCGGTATCGATCAAAGCGATTTCAATGTTGCACTCCTGGCTGGAAAAGCAGGAAGCGATCCGATGCAGCAATCGCGGGCGATCCTGCGCGATCACTTGTACCAGCGTGCTCGCAGAAGAAGACGCGTCGTCAAACTCGACCCTGGTTTTGACTTTCACTTTAGCGGTCGCGCTTTTTTCCGAGCGCTGGCGGTCGCGCAGCATCTTATCGAGATCGGCCTGCCCCAAAAGAACTTCGGAAACGCTGCTCCTGAATCGTTCCCACTCGGAAAGATTCAGCTCCAGAGTCCTGAAGCGGTCGGTAAAGTAAACCGTATCCACCACGGTCCCAGCCTGATTGGAAACGGCGTTCGCCTTGACGATATTCATTCCCCACGCAGCCAAAACGCCGGTGAGCTTCGCAAACAGGAAAGGACGGTCCTTGGCGACAAGAGTCAGTTCGTACCAATGCCGTCCCCGCCGCAGGTCGACCTGCACCGCCTCGGAGCCGAGGCGGTCCGCCATCTCGATGTGCCGCATCACCTCTTCCGGCGAATGCATCAATAGATAACGCTGCGGAAATCCTTCCAGAAAACTTTTGAACTTGCTGTTCGATACAGCAGACATGGATCGCAAACGCGCCAGCTTCTCATCGTGAATCTCGCCATGAACGCGCTGGTCGGCGCTGCGATTCAGATAGTTCGACGCGCTGATATAAAGCTGCCAGACGTTTTCCGCCTTCCACGGAGTGAGCGCTTCAGGATTCACCGCCTTGATGTCCGCATAAGTCAGCAGGCAGAGCATCTTAAGCCGTTCCTGCGTGCCCACGGTTTCGGCAAAAGCTGCGACAGTCGCCGGATCGAAAATGTCGCGCCGCAGCACGGCGGACATTCCCAAATGTCTCCCGATCAGAAAGAGCACCGTTGCACGTTCACTCGGCTCCAGGTCCAAACGGTCCATGCAAAGGCCGGCGATTTTCAAGCTCCCCAGCACATGGTCCGTTCCTGCCACGCCCTTGCCCGTATCGTGCAACAACAACGCCAGATAAAGCAGTTCCGGGTCTTCCAATTCCGCGAGCAGTTCCGCATATCGCTTGTCCCACTCCGACTGTGCCTGCTTCAGCCGGTGAAGAATTTCAATCGCCAGAAAAGAATGCTCATCGACGGTGAAGCGATGATAGAAATCGCGGACCACCAAAGAATCAATCGTTTTTAACTCCGGTAGCAGCAGGGTAAGCAGCCGTAATGATTGCATGGCTCGCAGCGCGTCTGCCGCGTGAGGTTGCAGCAAAGTTTCTTGCAAGTAGAGCCAAAGTTCCGCACCACGCGGCGCCCCCGATGCCAGCGTAGGCAAAGCCTGCTCGATCCGATATTCCGTGGTCGTGCTTAACTTCAATCCGTGATGCGCCATAAAGTGAAACAAGCGCAAAAGCATCTCGGGATCCTGCAAAGCAGACGCTTGCTGCAAAAATATCAGCCCATCGACGACCGAGAAATCGGGCGTCGACAGTCGTGATCCCCAGCGCTGCACCTGCCGATAGAGCGACGAGCGCGCTTCGGGAATTTCTTCCAAAAGCTGCGTGACAGTTCTCTGCACCGCGCGGGCATGGCCGTAGTAAATCCGCATCCAATCTTCGGCGCTGAGTTGCGAGGCCTCGGGCGCGCCAATCCTGCGCGCCGCCGCTTCGTCCTGAGCTTCCCAAGTCAGGCTGTTGTCATCACGACCGTGGCGAAAGTGCAGAAAGCAGCGAGTGGAAACAATGAAATCTAGCGCTGCATCGACTTGTTTGCGCACGGGAGCCCGCAGCGCGCTCGCCTCCGGCCAGTCGCGCAGTTTTCCCACGGCTGAGATCAGCGCCAGCCACGACGCTACGTTGCAATCGCGCAATCCGCCGGGCGCTTCTTTCAAATTTGGCTCCAGGTGGAACACGGTATTGCCAAACTTGCCGTGACGCGCTCGCGTTACTTCTGCGAGACCCTGCAAGAGAGGTTTGGCTTCGCGCATGACCAACTTTGGGACGACCTTGCCATGCAGCCGCAAGAAAAGGTCGCGATCACCGGCAAGATAACGGCAATCGAGCAGAGAGATCGTGAACTCGGTATTCTGGGGATCGAACTGGCCGCACTCAGCCAACGTCCGCGACGCTGGACTGAGCTTCAGACGCAAATCCCAAAGCTCCTGCGAAAAGCGGGCGACAGCGTCCCGATGGTTTTGTTCCGCTCCGTCGTCTGCAAAGAGAAAAAGTAAATCGATGTCAGAGTAAGGAAAAAGCCATCCTCGTCCGAAGCCGCCGGTCGCCACCAATGCGACGTCTAGCGGGCCGGACCCGTCGGGAGAAATTAAGTCTTGCCACAACCGCTGGAGGATTTCTTCAATCAGGCGCGTGCGGCCGGCAATGGCGGCTCGCCCGTCGCCGTTGTCCGCAAATTTATTCTGAATTAGAGCCGATTCCCCTGCCAGAGATTCCCGTAGTTCACCGATCAATGAGGAAGCGGCCGTCATCGGATGGAATTATTGCCCCTGTATCTACAACCAGCCAACTTCTTACCCTGGGTAAAATCATTACTTATTGCTTCAAAACTCGCTTCACAACGCGCCTTCGCCGCGTTCGTCGTTGCGAATGCGGATCGCTTCGTCAACCCGTGTCAGAAATATCTTTCCATCGCCAATTTTCCCCGTGCGCGCGGAAGCAAGAATGGCCTGCACCGCTTTCTCCACCATCGCATCGGGCAAAACGAGTTCCAGCTTGGTCTTTGGGATCAAGTCGACGCTGTATTCCCGCCCGCGGTAAACTTCGGTGTGGCCCTTCTGCCGTCCGTGGCCGCGCACTTCTGCGACTGTCATGCCTTCCACGCCGATTTCGTGCAGAGCCGTCTTCACCGCTTCCAACTTGGAATTCTGAATTATCGCTTCAACTTTCGTCATTCGTTTTCCGTCCTGTTCGGGGTGGCTTTCGTCCTCATCCCGTCCGCAACGCTCCGACATTCTCGCGCCACGTACCTCATGAATAGTATCCTCTTCCAGGTCGTCGGTTTGGAACCATCGCGTGCTTCAGTGCGCTGCCGCTCACTTTACCGTCCTTCAAAGGTTGGCGGAAATCTAAATTATTTATCGAGACGATCAGCTTTTGCTATGAAGGAAGCAGGAAGCGAACACTTGCTAAACCAAAAATTGCGCCAGCGAGGCGAATACAGCGGAAAAACTAGGGTCGGCCAATAGTAGTTGCCACTGTGTAACAGGCCGCGCGATGGCTCGTAGAAATCACGTAACGACCGAAAGGAGAAGGCTGCATCACCGGACGGAAGCTTCGGTTTTCTACATTCTGCGAAAAATGATGACTCCAAAAATGTCTGACCACGCGTGCGCTATCATGCCCGGTATGAGACTCTTCTTCCATAGCGCGAGTAGCCCGAACAGGACGCCAAACAGCATGATCCTTGCAACCGAGCCCACGCCCTCGTAGAGATGACCAATGCCGAATACTAACGCCTGGATCAGGATTGCCCAACCGGCGCTACCTGTGATCGCTTGAAACTGCTTCTGAAGGTAACCGCGAAATGCGAGTTCCTCACAAAACCCTGCCGAGAGTGCAAGTGGCAACCACGCCAAGCTCTCGACAACTCCTTTAGGAAGAAGGCCCTGCGCGGCATTCGTTCCGCCACCCAGAACATGAGCATTCATCAGGCCCATCCATATTGCCCAGAGCCCCGCACCCAGGGCAACGTCCTTCATCACGTCCTTCGGCGTTGCCCATCGGCCGCCCACAAGCTCGCGCAGATGCACTCCGCGCTTGTGAACTCCCATCCGAACATAGAGCACCAAAAGCCATTCAGAGACCAGAACGGAGATGTAGCCCGATACGACGTTAGCGGTGGTCGGTCCCGACGTTGCCACCGGGTGCTGTTTTGCGGCGTGTTGAAAGAACCCACCAACGATGGACAGGCCTACAAAAATAGCGATGAACACAATCGTGTGCCACGCCGGGGCAATGAGGGAGGGAATCGATGGACGTGAAGGAAGGTTCGCGTCCGCGCTGACCGTATCTAAAATTGCGCTGTGGGAGGTCAAGCTTCGTCACCCTGTTGCGCCACTAATGATACAAATCAACCGGAGAGGAGAATGGTCAATTTTGCACAGACCAGAAGTTATACCCGAAAACGTGGAACTTACTTTGCCTGCCCTTCCGGCGCGCCCGCCGGCTTGGCAAACTTCGCATCATCCACCGAGACATTCTGTTTCATGTCTTTCGCCTGAATGGTGAAGCGTCCGCTTGGCCTCGCCAAAGTCCAGCGGAACGGGACTTTCATGCCGTTGAGGTCGCGATAGTCGGCATAGTCAATTTGCGTTGGCATAAGCCCGAGCGGCGTTTCTCCATAGCGTATCAACCGCAACAACAATCCGGACTGCGCATCGAAGTAGAGGCGCAGCGGCGGTTTGTCCTGTCGCCTGCCGATTACTAAATAAGTATCGTGATCGCCGATCTTCTCGCTCCCCCGTGTTTCCACCTGGGTAAACATTTTCTTGAGATCAGTCGCGAAATGAAGATCGGCGTCGATCGATGCGCCATCAATATCCGACCCATGCATGTCGCGGGTTGGGCGGTTAGGTGCGCCTAACCAGCCTTCCTGCCCGTTGAACGCGGTGATGTTGTCCCCCTCCGGCATGTGAACAAACGATGCCCGCTTGTCCGGTTCTTTGGAATACACATCGATTGAATACGAGGTTCCACCGAAATCAATTGTTCCTGTTGCCACGCGTGTGGATACCTTGTCGATCGCCTTTGCTCCGCCTAACGCCTGAACATATTTATCGATTAACTCATCCGCTGCCGGGCCGGAGGGTTTCGCAGATTCTCCTGGCGCCATCGGCATTGCGCCGGCCATCTTCGTCTCTCCGGCGGTTTCTTCAGCGGCGATGATCGGCGTGCCTACTGGTTTAGCCGCCCCCCGATGGCAGGAGTAGCAGGTGACCTCGGGATGGGCGGCGAAATTATCTTTGTTGATGGCGAACATCATTTCCATCATTTTGCGCGCGGTCTGCTTCGGCTTCTTGTCGTCTTTATCAAATGCGCCTTGCACGTGGCAAAAGTCACACTGCACGCCGAGCGACGCCGTGATGAACTGCATGGAAGGAGTAAGTTGGTCGGCAGGAATGCCCTTCAGCACTTGGATATTCTTGAATTGCTGCTCGGCTGTCTTGGGGCCGGCAGCGGGAGTCGCCGCCTGCGGAGAGCCAGATTGCGCTTTCGCAACGGTAATGACCATTCCGCAGACGATAAGCAGCGCGAGTGTACTTAGCACAGCAATCCGGTTCTGCTCTCGCATCCGATTCCCTCCAACGTGAAATGACGAGTTTAGCAAAGTCAGACTTCGGCCCCCGACCTCAGCTCTCAAGCGAACACAATGGAAGGGCCGATGCCCGAGGTCCGCTTTATGAAGACTTCAGTTGGGAATGCTCCGTCTCTCCCCGAAGCAAATTCAGCGCATGTGGAATCAACTCGATGAGCGCATCCAGCGACTCGACCGCGCCTGCCGGACTGCCGGGCAGATTCAGGATCAGGGCCTCGCCCCGCACGCCGCATACACCCCGGCTCAACGCCGCGAACGGAGTTTTCTTGATTCCCTCAGCCCGCATTCGTTCGCCCAGGCCGTCGATCACTCTGTCGCAGACCTCGACTGTTGCATCCGGTGTCACATCGCGCGGCGCAACTCCGGTTCCCCCGGTGGTCACGATCAGCCTAACTTCCAGGGCCAGACGGATCAGCAGATTTTGAATCCGGATGGAATCGTCCGGAAGGATCTCACGGCGCACAACTTCAAATCCAGATTTCAACAAAAGCTCGGCAACTGCCGGTCCGGAAAGATCGACGCGTTCTCCGCGCGCGCAGGAATCGCTCACTGTAACTACTGCTGCCGTTGGATTCTCCATCGCGGCTCAACTATCCAACAGAACATCTTCCTCTTCTTCTTTTTTGTCGCGCGCGGGTGCTGGGCTGGCTGCTGCAGGAATGGCTGATCTTGGCGGGACCGAGGCAAAGGGGTCGACAACAGAGGATGCAGAACTGGTTGGTTCAACGCCGGCGCTCGTTGCTGGGCCCGCCGCAACATCGGCGCCTGCATTAACAGCGCCTTCGCCATCTCCATCACGCTGCGATTCGTCCAGCAGTCGCAGGCCTTCCATCAACAGGCCTTGCGTATTGAGCTGTGTCGTTTCTTTGTCCGTCTTGCCTTCAAAATCGAGCTGAAAATTCCCCCCGGTCCAGCGCAGCACTTTGAATACGGCCGGATCGCCCACCAGCGTTCCATAAGTCGCGTGCTTTACCTGGCCTTCAACAAAGAAAACTTCGCAGCGATCTCCTTCGTGAGCGAGCATCAGCTTGCAGCTCTTGCGGCCCATCTCCAGCGACTGCATTAGGTCGATCACATTCATCTGCGCCAGATTGCCCCGGACCACGCCATCGGAAGGCGCGGTCTTCGCCATCTTCTCCAGCGCGATACGGTCGATCATGCGCTTGATGCGGCGCGTCGCATCTTTCAAGAAGAATGGTTTCTCGAGATAATCGTCCGCCGCGTCCTGCTGCGACAATCTTTCCGCGATGTCCGCCTTACTCGCCATAAGCACCGCCGAAAAATTGGCTGTCGCCGGACGGCTTTTCAATTTTTCCACCAGTTGCCGGCCATCCATTCCCGGCATGCGGTAGTCGCATACCAGCAAATCGGGAGGATCGTCTACGGCTTTCATCAGCGCATCGGCGCCGTCGGGTGCGGACGTAACCGTGGCCAGCGGAGACAGCGCCTGCTGAAGCAAGCCAAGGACCATCGGATTGTCTTCCACCAGCAGCAGCTTGACGTTGTTGGCCATGAAGTTCTTTGTCATCCTGAGCGTAGTGGCAGCTTCGCGAAGCGAAGGAGCCACGGAGTCGAAGGATCGCTTACCGAGCAATTACCTGCGAGAAATTACTTTCTTCTTAATGCGGATGCACTGGCGATTGCTCTCGCCGGTACGCTCCGCTCTTCCCACCGCTTTTGCCCATGAGCGCGATCTCGCGAATCTCAATGCTCTTATCCAACGCCTTGGTCATATCGTAAACCGTCAACGCGGCAACTGTCGCGGCGACCATGGCTTCCATCTCGACCCCGGTCTGCGCTGTTGTCGCGACGTTCGAGACGATTTCGACGCCATTCTCGCATACGCGCACCTCCACATCAACGAGCGAGAGCGGCAGCGGATGGCACATGGGGATCAATTCCGCCGTGCGCTTGGCCGCCATGATGCCCGCTATGCGCGCCACTTCCAGCGGATCGCCCTTGGGATTTTTCGGCAGCGCAGCCAGCGCAGCAGGCTTCATCGCGACGAATGCGCGAGCCTGGGCTTCACGCTTCGTAACAGCCTTGGCGGAAACATCCACCATCCGCGCGCGGCCGGAGCTGTCGAAGTGAGAAAGCTTTGAAGCCATTGGAGAAGCTCTATCTTACATGGGAGGGTGGGAGCCACTTCATAAATGTACTGTCCCGGCGATTGGTGAGTCGCGAGTTTGCGACGGTTCTCTGCTCGTTCTGTTCTCGAGAAAAGTGCAAGCGGACAGGATAATTTTCTCCTGGCGACCTCATCCAGAAAAACGCGACAGTGGTCAATTTTGAACATCTAGACGATGTTGGCTCTAGTGGGTACGATTGCGACCGCTGGCCAATTCCTTGAGTTGATTGGGGGAGCAGACGCGAATGGCGAAGGAACGTACTCTCGGTATCAGTCCCACAATTCTGCGCAAAAAGTTCCGTACGGGGATGACTGTTCGGAACTACCGAGACAGAGAGGTCGTCTTTTCACAAGGGGATACAGCTGATGCTGTGTTCTACGTCCACAGCGGCACGGTGAAGCTCACGGCAGTCTCCACGCGCCGCAAGAAAGCTATCATCGCTTTTCTGCAGCGGGGCAGCTTCTTTGGCGAGGGCTGTCTGGCAGGGCAATCTCCGCGGATTTGCACGGCTAGATCAATTGGCCCATCCAATATTATTCGACTGCGTAAGGGAAGCACGGTTCGCACGCTCAAGCGAGACCCGCAGTTTGCAGCGCTATTTGTTGCTTATCTGCTTTCCCGAATTGTTCGGATCGAGGAAGACCTGGTAGATCAATTCTTCAATTTCAGCGAACGGCGACTGGCGCGAGTTCTGTTGCTGTTTGGGGAGATAAGCAAGGAATCCAAGCCGGAGCACCCTCTGAAGGTGAGCCAATCAACCCTGGCGGAGATGGTTGGCACCACCCGCGCCAGGGTAAGTAAATTTATGAATGACTTCAGGAAGAAGGGGTTCGTCAGCTACAACGGCGGCTTGAAAGTAAATAGCGCTCTGCTCATCGGCTTCCTGCAAAGCCGACCCATGTCCATTGTCACGAAAGCATAGACCTCGCCACAGGGCTCGCAGTTTCGGCAATAAGCTCGCAATCAACTCGTCCCAAAGCCAAGCGTTGCTGAATCTGCTTTCAGTCTTTATCGTTCCAGAGCCTTGCGATCCCAATTGCCGAGGTTAGCCCCGGCTTCGTATGTACTATGGCAAAAATCAAGTAGCGCGCCAGTGGGCGATGCCGCCTTCCGCGCATCTTCATACATCAGAAGAAATTCACCGAGCTGCTTATCGTAGTACCCCGCAGCCGGGCGCACTTGCGCTTCCGCGAATCCCTGCGGCGCGGGAGCCATGTAGGAATAAAATGCCGCATCCTTGATGCCGATGGCGCCGGGCCAAAAGCCCACGCTGCTGACTTCGTGCGAATACGCTTCCCGCGTCAGGCGGTCGGCGTCGGGCTTCACCGGCGCTCGTCGGCCGGAAAATCGCGTAACGGCAAGATCGAAACTTCCCCAAAAGAAATGTACCGGACTGGACTTTCCAATGAATTCCGCCCTGAATTGATTGAACACGGTGTCCGCCGACAATAAAATGCGCCAGAATTTTTCAACCGACATGCGATCGTACGACGCATGTACATGGTCCTCGTCGAAGGCAATCGGATTGGGGATCTCGACGGGCATTCGCCAGATTTTGACTTCGATCCCCGCCGACCGAAGCATGCCCATGAATTCCTGATAAAAATCGGCTACCGACTTGGGAGCCAGCTCGACTGTCTTCACAATTCCGTCGCTGGTTTCGAGCACGAGTTTGTGCTGGATAAAATCGAACCAAAGTTCGAATGCCCGCTCGCGGTAGGGGATTCGAGAGGTGGTCAACCCTCGAGCTGATACGTACAGCGGGACATTCCACCAGTGGTTCACCAGTGGCGTTAGAGCGAGCCGGACCTTGCCCACGATCTGGGTCCACATGTGAAGCGTGGCGCAGGTGTCTTTCCATGAATCCAGCGGTAACGCCGGCCAACATTCGGGTTGATCGGCAACGATATTAGACATTGAAGCTCCTTCCAGCCACCTGTTTAGCGCATCATCACTGCTACAAATTCGCCCGCTGCAATTTGCTCCTGATCCGGAGGAATGACGACGTAACAATTCGCGCGCGCCGTCGCCGCAATGTCTCCCGAGCCCTGCCACGTCACCAGCTCGACCACGGAGTTTTCAAACTCCCCCGACAAAATGGCCGGAAGGAAACGCTTCAGTCCAGTCTTGACGCGAATCTCACGCTTCAGCCTCGCATGTAGGAACCTGAGCTTCTGCGGGGTCATCCCCATCAGAGCTTCCAGCACGGGCCGCGCAAACAACTCAAACGTCACCATGGTCGAGACGGGGTTGCCGGGAAGGCCGAAGAAGTATTTTGACTGCAACGGGACTGAAGTTCCTTCGCGGGCAGGAGCCTGTCCTGAGCTTGCCGAAGGAGCGCCCGGGCCGCATGGGACCCGCCCGAACACCGCCGGCCGGCCGGGCTGGATCTTCACTCCCGTAAAAAAAAACTCGGCGTGGATTTCCGCCAGTACCTGCTCGACCAGATCGTACCGGCCCATCGAGACGCCGCCGGTCAAGAGCAGAAGATCCGCCTGAAGGGCTTCTTCAATCAACCGTCGCAACTTGTACGGTTCATCGGGCGCAATCGGCAACAGGACCGGTTCTCCACCCGCCGTTCTGACCTGCACCGCCAACGAATAACTGTTGGAGTTGCGAATCTCCGTAGGGCCGGGCGAATCGTCCAGACCGACCAGTTCGTCGCCCGTGCTTAAGATCGCTATCCTCGGTCTCTTAAACACGTTCACGCGCGTCATGCCCACCGACGCCGCCACTGCAATCGCCGCGTGGTTAAGCTGGAGCCCGTGATTCAGCAAGACGCCGCCCTGCCGCGCTTCCGCCCCACGCGCAACAATATTCTCACCTGCTGAAGCGCCCCTCGTGATCTCAACCCGCTCGCCGTGGCGTGACGTGTACTCCACCATCACCACGGCATCGCACCCTGCTGGAACGGGCGCGCCCGTCATGATCGCGATCGCTTGCCCCGGCTCAACACTCGCCGGCATTTCATCCAGCTTCTGTCCGGCCTTAATCTCGCCGAGCACAGTCAGCACGGCCGGAAGTTTCGCCACATCAGCGGGACGCACCGCATAACCATCTCGCGTCGAGCGTGGAAACGGAGGAAAATCCCGGTCGGCAATGATCGATTCCGCAAGGACGCGGCCCGCCGTTTCAAGCAAGTCCACGAATTCGCTTCCCCGGGCTGCAACGTTCACAGCATGGTTCTCCACCACTTGCCGCGCATCTTCGAAGCTCAGCACGAGCGAAGAATCTGTCCGCACGGTTTGCGTATGGGGAACGCTCATCGTCTCATCATAAGACCATCTTCGGCCATTTTCCCGATCTCGCGCTCCTGCGGGCTCATCTTTTTACCCGATACTCCCATGCTCTCGAAAAGCCCTATAATCTTGAAGTTCGATTTAAGCGCGGCAAAACATGGCGCCCCAACCATGACCCAAACGATGACCTTAACCCCAGCCACTACTCACGGGTTTTTCCTGGATGGCCGCTGGATCGAAGATGGGGACGCCGTTGAAATCCGTGCCCCATATGATGGCTCAGTAATCGCGCGGGTGATGCAAGGCCGCCGCGAGCATGCCGAAGCGGCCATTGCCGCGGCGGTCAAAGCGTTTGGCACTACGCGCCGCCTCCCGGCATTCGAACGCCAGCGGGTACTGCGCCAGATTTCGGCGGCGATCGGTGCGCGCAAGGAAGAGTTTGCTACTACCCTCGCTCAGGAGGCGGGCAAGCCGATCAAAGCGGCGCGCAACGAAGTCGAGCGCTCGATCTTTACCTTCAATGTAGCCGCCGAAGAGAGCACCCGCATTTACGGCGAGTATCTTCCTCTCGACTGGCAGCAAGCAACCGCCGGACGCTGGGGCATCGTGCGCCGCTTCCCGATCGGCCCGGTCGCGGGAATTACACCGTTCAACTTTCCCCTCAATCTCGTTGCCCACAAAGTTGCTCCCGCCATCGCTGCGGGATGCCCCATGGTGCTCAAACCCGCGCCGCAAACGCCGCTATGCTCCCTGTTGCTGGCCGAATGTGTGCAGCAGGCAGGATGGCCCGATGGCGGCCTCAACGTCGTGCCGCTTTCAAACGACGACGCCAGTCTTCTCATCACCGACGATCGCATCAAGCTCATCAGCTTCACCGGCAGCGTGCCCGTCGGCTGGGACATCAAGCGCCGCGCGGGCAAGAAAAAAGTTGTGCTCGAACTGGGAGGCAACGCCGCTGTCATCGTCCACGGCGATGCCGATCTCGCTTATGCCGCTGAGCGTTGCGTCACCGGAGGCTTCGGCTACGCGGGCCAGACGTGCATCTCCGTCCAGCGCATTCTGGTTGAACAGTCGGTCTACGGAAAGTTCACCGACCTGCTGGTCGATAACGTGAAAAAACTGAAAGTCGGCGATCCGCTCGACTCTTCGACCGATGTGGGCCCGCTGATTCGCGAAAGTGATGCCATCCGCACCGCCGGCTGGATCGAAGACGCCGTACGCGGCGGCGCGCGTGTGCTGTGCGGAGGCCATCGCCACGGTATGCTGGTCGAGCCTACCGTGCTCACAGGTACTAATCCCAGCATGAAAGTGAATTGCCAGGAAGTCTTCGGCCCCGTCGTGACCGTCGAACCTTACGCTACCTTCGACGAAGCCCTGCGCCGTGTGAACCAGTCTTCTTTCGGCCTGCAATCCGGACTGTTCACTCGAGACGCCAAGTTGATTTTCCAGGCTTACGAAGAATTGGAAGTGGGCGGCCTGGTCGCCGGCGATGTTCCATCTTTTCGTATAGACCATATGCCTTATGGCGGCATCAAAGATTCCGGCTTGGGGCGCGAAGGCCTTCGTTACGCTATCGAAGAGATGACGGAACCGAAATTGCTCGTGATGAATCTGCGCTAGCCTTTCAGCCAAATATCGCAGAAGGGCAAAGCCATTCAGAGCACGGAAACTTTTTCCCGAATGTGCTAAAAGAAAAAGCAGGCCAGTTTGTGAATCCGGTTCGGGATGAGATGACTTTCTAGCGAATTGGCGAGACAAAATCTCTTTGATGTATTTATAATCGCGTGTTCCACCAAGGTTCTGAAAATCGTTAAGCGTTTCTAACGCTTCTATCGCCACACTCGGGTGCCGCTCGCCCGGGTCTCAATCAAGCTTCTTTAACGCCATGCAGTGAAGCGCTGTAAGCTAGAACGTCATCAGCATGTCGCAGATCTTTCATCGCAGCACGAACACATTGTCCCGTGCCACAATTTTCGGCGCGGTCTTCGTCGTAGCTGCGTTGGGGTGGATGGGGTACGAAGTTCAAGGCTCGCCTTACGTTACTTATGCCGGCGTGCGCAAACCGCAGCCGGTCCCGTTTAGCCACCAGCACCACGTCACCGGACTCGGCATCGACTGCCGCTATTGCCACACTTCGGTCGAAACCTCCGCGTTCGCTGGTATACCTCCGACCCGCACCTGCATGAACTGCCATTCGCAGATCTGGACCAACGCTCAATTGCTTGAACCAGTCCGCGCCAGCTACCGCAGCGGAGAATCGTTGCAGTGGTCGCGCGTCAACGAGCTTCCAGATTTTGTGTACTTCAATCACAGCATTCACATCAACAAGGGAGTCGGTTGCAACACCTGCCACGGACCGGTCGACCGCATGCCGCTGATGTATCAGCAGGAATCGCTGCAAATGGGCTGGTGCGTGGGCTGTCACCGCGAGCCGCAGAATAATCTGCGTCCCCGCGACCAGGTGTTCAACATGCATTACCGTCCACCCGACAGTTCGCACCCGGTTGCGGTCGACGGCCAAAGCTACACGGACCAGACCGATCTCGGCATGGCCCTGGTAAAAAAATATAACGTGCGCAGCGTGCTGGACATTACCAGTTGCAGCACCTGCCACAGGTAAGGCCATGAAACACACTTGTCATCCCGAGCGGAAAGTTTGGTTCGCGAAGCGAAGCAAACTTGGAGTCGAGGGATCCCGGCAACGCCGGCGGTTCCGCTGCCGTATCAGGGAGTTCTCCCCGCGCACTCGGCAGCGTCGTGAGAATGCCTGGCGGGCATCCGTGTTGCTGCCAGAGTTGCGGGGATCCTTCGACTGCGCGAGACTTCGCTTCGCGAACTCCCGCTCCGCTCAGGATGACATTGTCTGGAATGTGGCGCATAGGCACTCATGAAGATCGAAAAACAAGACGATCACGGGAAGCGCGAGGAAGTCTGTCCCGGCAAGAAAGACAAACTCGATCTCGCCTCTTTGCGCTCTGAAATCGAGCGCGCCGACGCTGCGACGCAATCGGGTCCCGAATACTGGCGCTCGCTCGAAGAACTCGCCGGTAGCCCTGATTTTCAGGACGCCCTGCACCGTGAATTCCCCAAAGGCGCATCCGAGTGGATCGATTCCGTCTCCCGCCGCGGATTTCTCAAGGTCATGGGCGCATCGCTCGGCTTGGCGGGTATGACCGGCTGCGTCAAGCTCCCGTTTGAGCCCATCGTTCCTTACGTGCGCCAACCGGAGGAAGTCATCCCCGGCCGCCCGATGTTCTACGCCACGGCGATGACCCTCGGCGGCTACGCGAATCCCATCTTGGTGGAAAGCCATCTGGGCCGCCCCACAAAAATTGAAGGCAACGATCAGCATCCGGCTTCGCTCGGCGGCACCGACATTTTTGCTCAAGCCTCGCTGCTCACCATGTACGATCCCGACCGTTCGCAGAGCGTGGTTTCGATGGGCGATCAGCGTTCGTGGCAGGCGTTCACCAGTGCAATACAGGGTCCGCTGAACGCGCAGAAAAATCTACAGGGCGCGGGCATTCGCATTCTCACGCCGACGATTTCTTCGCCCACGCTGGCCGACCAGTTGCGCAACTTCCTCAAGATTTATCCGCAGGCCAAGTGGCACTGCTACGAGCCCATCAATCGCGACAACGTGCTCGAAGGCGCGAAGATGGCTTTCGGCCAGCCGGTCGAGACGCGCTACGACTTCTCGAAAGCGGACGTAATCGTGTCGCTCGACGCCGACTTCCTCTATGCCGGATTTCCCGGCAACGTGAAGTACATCCGCGACTTCGCCAGCCGCCGCAATCCCGACGCGCCTATGAACCGGCTGTACGTGATCGAAAGCACGCCGACTACGACGGGGGCCAAGGCGGATCATCGGAAGCCGGTGCGCGCCTCAGAGATTGAAAAGGCCGCATATTTCATGCTGACCGGCCACGAGCCTATTAGAGAGTTCGATTTCCGTCGGGGTGCCGGAGTCGTGATTCCCGGCGACCATCAGTCGCCGCTTGTCCACGCACTTGCGCATGCGATGAATCAATCGCGGGGGAATGTCGGCAAAACGGTTTTTTATACCGACACCGTTAACGCCAATCCTGTCAACCAGACTGAGTCCATCAAAGATCTTGTCGCGGACATGCGCAGCGGCAAAGTCGATGTGCTGGTCATCCTAGGCGGCAATCCCGTCTACGACGCGCCCTCCGACCTCGGATTTGCTGACGCGATGAAAGCTGGTAAGGTTCCCGTCCGCATTCATCTTGGCCTCTATCAGAACGAAACTGCCGAGCTCTGCCAGTGGCACATCAATCAAACGCACGAGCTCGAATCTTGGGGCGATGCCCGCGCGTACGACGGCACAGCCAGCATTATTCAGCCGCTGATCGCCCCGCTTTACAACGGCAAGAGCGCTGCGGAGCTGGTTGCGCTGTTGTCTGGGCAAGAAGCTACTGGCTACGATCTGGTTCGCTCCTATTGGCAGAGACAACATACAGGGCCAGATTTCGAAGCATTCTGGCGGAAGTCGCTGCACGACGGATGGATTGAAGGCACGGCGTTTACTCCCAAGCAAGTTGCTTTGAAGGAAGGAAAATTCTCGGAGCCTCCCTTCCATGGGGCAGACCCAATCGAGCTCAACATCCGCCGCGACCCCACCATCTACGACGGCCAATTTTCCAACAACGGCTGGCTCCAGGAACTGCCCAAGCCGATGACCAAGCTCACCTGGGACAACGCCATCCTGATCGGCCCCAAGATGGCGGAGCGGCTCCAGATTGCCTCCAAAGATGTCGTCGAGCTTGAACTGAACGGCAAAAAAGTCACCGGCCCCGTCTGGATTCAAGCCGGACACCCCGACAACTCCGTCACCGTCTTTCTCGGCTACGGCCGCAAGCGCGCTGGCCGCGTTGGCACCGCCGCTGGCTTCGATGCTTATGCGCTGCGAACCAGCGCGGCGCCGTGGATCGCCACCGGCGTGACGATTCGCAAAACCGGAGACACCTACAATCTCGCCTCCACGCAAGGCTACCAGTCGATGGACACGCCCGATGGCGGCCACCGTCCTCTGGTCCAGGAAACCACGCTCGAGGAATATCGCAAAGAGCCGAACTTCGCCAAAGAAGAAGAGACGCCTTACGACGTTACGCTCTATCCGAACTATCCATACAAAGAAGAAGCCTACGCCTGGGGCATGACCATTGATCTCAACTCCTGCGTAGGCTGCAACAACTGCATGCTGGCTTGCCAGTCGGAAAACAATATTGCCGTTGTCGGCCAGCACCAGACCATGCTGGGCCGCCACATGCACTGGATTCGCGTCGACGCCTACTACCAGGGTGATCGCGATAATCCGCGGGCATTCTTCCAGCCCGTGCCTTGCATGCAATGCGAGAATGCGCCCTGCGAAGTCGTTTGCCCGGTCGGCGCCACCGTTCACAGCAGCGAAGGCCTGAACGACATGACCTACAACCGCTGCGTGGGCACGCGTTATTGCTCGAACAACTGTCCTTATAAAGTGCGGCGCTTCAACTTCCTGCTCTTCCAGGACTGGGAGACGCCGCAGTACAAAATGATGCGCAATCCCGACGTCAGCGTGCGCAGCCGCGGCGTCATGGAAAAATGCACCTACTGCGTGCAGCGCATCAACGAGCGCCGCATCGATGTGGAAACCGCCTCGGTGCGTGAGGGCAAGGACATCCGCATTGGCGATGAGTTGCAGACCGCTTGTCAGCAGTCGTGCCCCGCGGGCGCAATCGTCTTCGGCAACATCAACGATCCCAACAGCAAAGTTTCGAAGTTGAAGGCGCAGTCGCGCAACTACAGTTTGCTGGGCGAGCTGAACACGCGCCCGCGGACGACCTATTTGGCAGAAGTAAGAAACCCGAATCCGGAGCTGGAACATTGACGGCAAGGACATGACCGGGAAGGGCACGACTTCAGTCGTGCCAAAAGATGAGTAGAGAAGCCGCGGCTTTAGCCGCTGAGGAAGCTGCATTAGCGCATGGACGAGCAATACAAAATAACGGTCGACGCGCAGGAAGCTCCGGTCATTCAACCCGGCTATACCTTCGGCACGGTCACGGAAAAAATCAGCTCCATTGTTCTGACCCGTCCCACGTCGAACGGATGGTTCCTTGGCTTTGGCGTCGCCTTCATGCTCACGATGATGATGCTCTACGCCATCGGCTACCTGTTCTTGAAAGGCATTGGAATCTGGGGCGTGACCATCCCCATCGGCTGGGGCTTCGCCATCGTTAACTTCGTCTGGTGGATCGGTATCGGCCATGCCGGCACGCTCATCTCCGCCATCCTTCTTTTGCTGCGGCAGTCGTGGCGCAACTCCATTAACCGCTTCGCCGAGGCCATGACCCTGTTCGCCGTGGCCTGCGCCGGAATTTTCCCCGCCCTCCACGTCGGGCGACCCTGGCTCGCGTATTGGCTTTTCCCCTATCCCAACACCATGCGGATATGGCCACAGTTTCGTAGCCCGCTCATGTGGGACGTCTTCGCCGTCTCCACCTACGCTACGATTTCCGCGCTCTTTTGGTTCATGGGACTCATCCCGGATCTTGCAACCTTGCGCGATCGTTCCGACAAACCGGCGCTGCGCATGATCTATGGTTTGCTGGCCATGGGCTGGCGCGGATCGGCGCGCCACTGGCACCGCTACGAAACCGCTTACCTGCTGCTCGCCGGACTCGCCACCCCGTTGGTTCTTTCCGTTCACACCGTGGTCAGCTTCGACTTCGCAGTCGGTATCGTCCCCGGCTGGCACACCACGATCTTCCCTCCATACTTCGTTGCGGGTGCAATCTACTCCGGCTTCGCCATGGTGCTGATGCTGGCTATTCCCATCCGCAAGATTTATGGCTTGGAAGGTTTCATCACCGAGCGTCACTTGCAGAACTCGGCCAAGGTCATGCTTGCCACTGGTTTGATCGTGGGTTATGGATACGCGATCGAAGCCTTCATGGGCTGGTATAGCGGCGACCGCTATGACGCTTTCACTCTGTGGAACCGCCTGCACGGCCCCTATGCTCATGCTTACTGGTCGCTGTTGGCTTGCAACATCTTTATCCCGCAAGTGCTGTGGATTCGCAAGCTGCGTACCAGCCCCGTCGCATTGTTCCTGATTTCAGGTGTGGTCTTAGTGGGCATGTGGCTTGAACGTTTCGTCATTGTGGTCGTCAGCTTGCACCGTGACTTTCTCACGTCATCATGGGGCATGTACTACCCCACGCGCTGGGACTGGATGACCTACATCGGCACCATCGGCATGTTCCTGGCCGCCATGTTCCTGTTTGTGCGCATTCTGCCCATGATCTCCATCTTTGAAATTCGCACCCTCTTGCCCGAAGCGGAGGTCAAGGAATGACCGGGCAGGAAATGATCGGGCGCGTAAAGGTGATCCTTGTGTTCTGGTGGCGTCATCCCGAGCGGAGCCGTTTTTCAGGCGAAGCGAGGGATCTCGCGAGCAGCACGGCTTCTCTAAAATGGCACATTGCGCCTGCGCCCTCGAGGCTCACAGTATGAAGCGCGACCCCATTTACGGCATGATGGCCGAGTTCGATTCCGCGCAGGCGCTGATTGACGCGGCGAAGGCCACGCACCAGGCTGGCTATCGCAAGATCGACGCCTACAGTCCCTTCCCCGTCGAAGGGCTGGCCGAGGAAATCGGGTTTCATCACGATGAAGTTCCGCTGGTCGTGCTAATCGGCGGCCTGGTTGGCGGTCTCACCGGATACCTCATGCAGTACTGGATATCGGTGATCGACTATCCCGTCAACGTAGGCGGCAAGCCCTATCATTCCTGGCCGTCCTTCATCGTCATCACCTTCGAGATGACTATCTTGTTCGCCGGAATTTCCGCGGTCTTCGGCATGTTGGCCCTGAACGGACTGCCCATGCCTTACCATCCGGTGTTCAATGTGCCACGCTTTGCCCTGGCATCGAAAGACCGCTTTTTCCTGATCGTATTTTCTTCCGACAAGAAATATGACCCGTCCGGCACGCGTCAGTTTTTAGACAGCCTCAGTCCGCGCTCGGTTTCGGAGGTGCCCAGCTAGTGCTGTCCCCTCGCAAATCTGTTGGATTGATTTTTGCCGTCGCCTTATCAAAAGACGGGTGCCCCATCTTTGCGCGTTCTGTGCGCAAAGATGGGATTCCACGGACGCTGGCGCTATTTACTTTACTGGTGGTGACGGCAATCTTCTCCGCCTGCCGCCTCGATATGCACGTGCAGCCTCGTGAAAATCCGCTCTCCCACAGTGACTTCTTCGCTGACCAGCGTTCGGCGCGTCCTTTGGTCGAAGGCACGGTCGCCCGCGGGGAGTTGCACTCCGATACCTACTTCTACACCGGCAAGATCGGCAACGCGCCCGGCGACTACCTGCCGTTCCCGGCTACCAAAGAAGTCATGGAGCGGGGCCGCGAACGGTACAACATTTTCTGCGCTCCGTGTCATTCGCGCGTGGGGGATGGCAATGGTTTTGTTCCATCGCGCGGCTTTTCGCGCGTGCCCCCTTCGTATCACATCGCGCGCCTGCAAAAAGCTCCGCTGGGATATTTCTACGACGTGATCACCAACGGCTTCGGCGTCATGCCCGACTACGCATCGGAAATTCCAGCGCGCGACCGCTGGGCCATCGTGGCCTATATTCGTGCATTGCAACTCAGCCAGAACGCGACCAAGGCCGACGTTCCCGCTGGACAACAAGTTCCATCGGAACCGCCGAAGTTTGGCGATTCCGGGACAGGCGCGACTTTACCCGCGATAGCGCCGCCTCCAAGTTCGGTCAGTGGGGAGCTGAAATGAGCGCCGCCATCGCAAACCATCTCGATTTGACGGCCCCGCCGGTGGTGAAGAGGCTGGCGCAGCGCCTGCTCATCGTCGGCATTGTCTTCTCCGTCATCGCGCTTGCTACTGCATTTCTCATGCCCAATGGCCGCGACGAATTCTATCGCGCCTATCTGTTGAGCTACATGGACTGGCTGGGCGTGGCCCTCGGCTCCATGGCCATTCTGATGATCCGCCACCTGACCGGCGGCGGCTGGGGTATGGTCATCCGCCGCATCCTGGGCGCGGCCATGCGCACTGCGCCACTGCTGGCCGTTCTGTTTATCCCCATAATTTTTGGAATGCACCATCTGTACATTTGGGCGCAGCCGCTCGATCAGGTTGCCGATAAGCATCTCCGCGAGCACCTGGAAAACATCACTAAAACCTATCTCACCACCACCGGCTTCGTCTATCGCGCGATCTTCTATTTCGCCATCTGGAATCTCCTCTCGTTCCTGCTCTCGAAATGGTCCAGGGAAACCGACCACGCCGGCTCTCCCGATCATACCGAGCGTTTCAAAGCCGTCGCCGGTCCCGGCCTCATCCTTTACGCTTTCACCATTTCCTTCGCGGCTATCGACTGGGTCATGTCTATCGATCCGAGTTGGATTTCCACCATTTTCGGCCTGCTCATCCTCATCGGCGAAGTGCTTGCCGCCATGTGTTTCGCGGTGATCGTCGAGCGCATCTTGGTTGACTACAAGCCCATGTCGGAAATGCTGAAACCTGATTTCGTCCACGATCATGGCAAGTGGATGCTGACCTTCATCATGGTCTGGGCGTACTTCTCGTTTTCGCAGTGGCTCATCATCTGGGCGGGAAACCTGCCCGCGGAAATCACGTTTTACTTGAGGCGATTGAGCGGCGGATGGGCTTCGGTGGGGCTATTTCTTGTGTTGTTCCACTTTGTGATTCCTTTTGTGCTGCTGCTCTCGCGCCCGTTTAAGCGCAACATTCGCAAGCTGGTTTGGCTTGCGGTCTGGCTGATGTTCATGCGCTATGTCGATCTGTTCTGGATCATCGAGCCGAATTTCTCGAAGACCTTCACCATTACCGTGGCCGACATCGTCGTGCCCTTCGCCATCGGTGGCTTGTGGCTGGCCTTTTTCTTTCACAATCTGGGAGCATTGCCCCTGCTCCCGGCTTACGATCCGCAGTCTGTAGAAGTTCTGGAGCCGGTGCACCACCCCAGCACCTCGCCGGCTTAGTGCGATTGCAATGATTGGACATCGATTTGGGACATCGATTGAAGATAGAAATGATTAGAAAGTGATGACGGACGAGATCAAACACGGGGACGGAGCCAGTCACGGCGACTACGAGCGCCGCGACATTGGCGTGGCTGGCATCGTTTATTTCATCGTCGGACTGGCCGTCGCCACGTTCATTGTTCATCTCGTCCTGGCCGGGCTGTACGATTATCTCGATAAGCGTGCGCGCACTCTGCAGCCCCCGGTCAACGCCTTGGTCGAGAACGCGCCCACCGATACTCGCAACGTTGCCCCGCATTATCCGGAGCGAGCCTTCCCCAATCCGCGCCTTGAAACCGACGAGCGCGATCAGCTCAACGGCATCCGCTTGGACGAAGAGCGAACTCTGAACAGCTACGGCTGGGTCGACGAAAAGGCGGGAACCGTCCGCATCCCAATCGAGCGGGCCATGGAGTTGGAAGCGCAGCGGCTGCCGGTGCGCAGCGCAAGTTCGAACGATCAGTCTCCTGCCGCAACAGAAGCAAATGCTGCTGATGCGAATGCAAAAGCCGTGAAGACAAAGACAAAGAAGGGAACCGGGCAGTGAGTGGTCTGAATCACAATTCGATGCGGGCGACGCAATTATTGGCTGTGATGCTGCTGTTGTCGGCCGCGGCATGGTCTCAGGGCATGGGCGGCGCAATGAACAAGGGGATAATGTCGCCGCCAGCTAACATGCGTCCGCCAGCCCTGCAAAACGTCGGCATCGATCAGCACCTCGACGCCCAGGTCCCGCCCGATCTCGCTTTCCGCGACGAAACCGGACAAGCCGTCAAGCTGGGAGACTACTTCGGCAGGAAGCCTCTGATTCTCGATCTCGTTTACTATAGCTGCCCCATGCTCTGCGGCGAATCTCTCGCCGGATTGACCGGCTCCATGCGCCTTTTGAAGTTCGACGCGGGGAAGGAATTCGACGTGATTACCGTCAGCTTCGATCCCCGAGAAACTCCCGAACTCGCCGCCGCAAAGAAAGCCGACTACGTAAAACGCTATGGCCGCGCCAGCGCCGCCTCCGGCTGGCATTTCCTCACCGGCCCCGCCGAATCGATCAACGCGCTCACCAAGGCCGTCGGCTTCCAGTACCAGTATGACGCCAGGCTGAATCAATTCGCGCATGCGACGGCAATCATGGTGCTCACACCGCAAGGCCGCATCTCACGCTACTTCTACGGCGTGGATTTTCCGCCAAAAGATTTGCGCATGGGATTGGTCGAGGCCTCGCAGGGAAAAATCGGCAACGCCGTCGATCAGGTGCTTCTCTACTGTTACCACTACGATCCGGCCACTGGAAAATACGGAGCCGTCATCGTCAACATTCTGCGGCTGGCGGCTGCCGCCACGATTCTGATCCTCGGAGGATTTTTGCTGATCATGATACGTCTGGATCGCTCCGTGCCGCGAAGAGCGCAACCCGCAGCAAGATGAAGCAAATGAGATTGAACGGCAAACGAACGCGGCGGCAAAGAACTGAGAGCTGGCAACTGGCAACTGAGAACTGATTTTCCATGTTCGATAATTTTCCATTGTGGCCGGACCGGGCCTCCACCGTAGCGGGCAACGTCGATGCCCTGTTCATCTTCCTGCTCATCGTGGGCGGGTTAATGTCGCTGCTGGTCTTCGGCTGCCTGATTTATTTTGCCGCCCGCTATCGTTATCGCAAAGGCGTTCCCGCCGAGCAAATCGAAGGCTCGCTTCCGCTTGAGCTGACCTGGACGATCATCCCCATGTTCGTCTTCGTGGCGATTTTCCTCTGGGGCGCGATAGTCTTCTTCCAGGAACGCACTCCTCCCCGCGACGCCACCGAAGTTTACGTGGTCGCCAAGCAGTGGATGTGGAAGCTGGAACACGCCGAAGGCCAGCGCGAAATCAACGAACTGCACGTCCCCGTCGGCCGCGACGTGAAGCTGATCATGACCTCGCAGGACGTGATTCACAGCTTCTACATTCCCGCCTTCCGTCTCAAGCAGGATGTGCTTCCCGGCCGCTACACCGTTCTCTGGTTCCGCGCCACCAAGCCTGGTACTTATCATCTTTTCTGCGCGGAATATTGCGGCACGCAACACTCCGGCATGGTCGGTTCCATCGTTGTGCAGGAACCCGCGCAGTACCAGGCCTGGATGAACAACAGCTCGACCGCGCCGTTATCCGGCACGGGAGAGCAGGTCTTCGCCCAGCTGGGTTGCGCGACTTGTCATCGCTCCGACGCAACCAGCCGCGGTCCCGCACTCGCCGGAGTGTTTGGCAGCCCAGTGAAACTCGAAGATGGACGCACCGTCACCGCCGACGAAAATTACATTCGCGAATCGATTCTCGATCCCGGCGCGAAAATCGTGAGCGGATACAAACCTGTCATGCCGACCTTTCAGGGATTGGTCAGCGAAGAACAATTAAACTCACTGGTCGCCTACGTGAAATCGTTGTCACCGGAAAAACCGGGCGAAACGCAAAAAGCGGCCATGCAGCAGGCGAGCGGCGCCGCGCAGTAGAGTAGAGGTTTGTAAGGGCGCGACTTTAGTTGTGCCGAACAATAAGGTTACATGCGGCTTTTTAGCCGCCGAGGTCGGTCCTGCGGGAGCAGGTAAAGTGAGTATGGCAACCATCGCAAATGCGCCAATAACGGAACGCGAAAATTATCTCAACAAGGAGTACGGCGTCGGCTCGTGGCTGTTCACCACCGACCACAAACGCATTGCGCTTCTTTATCTGCTTTCGATAACTTTCTTCTTCTTCATCGGCGGCTTCTTCGCTCTGCTCATTCGCCTCGAACTGCTCACCCCGGCCAGCGATCTCGTCCAGGCCGACACCTACAACAAGCTCTTCACCATGCACGGCATGGTCATGGTTTTCTTCTTCCTGATTCCGTCGATTCCGGCCGTCCTGGGCAACTTTCTCGTTCCTCTGATGATCGGCGCGAAAGACCTCACCTTCCCCCGCATCAACCTGATCAGCTGGTATCTCTACATCATCGGCGGCATCATGATGCTGCACTGCATGCTGACCGGCGGCGTCGATACCGGCTGGACCTTCTATGCGCCCTTCAGCACCGCCTTTACCAACACAAAAATCGTTGAAGCCGGACTAGCCATCTTCGTCGCCGGATTCTCTTCCATCCTCACCGGCTTGAATTTTGTCGTCACCATCCATCGCATGCGCGCGCCGGGCATGACATGGTCGCGCCTGCCATTATTCATCTGGGCGCACTACGCCACCAGTATCATTCAGCTTCTCGGCACGCCCG